>OODF01000037.1_pt1 | contig 125387 bp, 94 predicted proteins | sample 1671431 | NCBI WGS metagenome assembly OODF01 (sample SAMN06348156, study PRJEB24527) | human gut metagenome | biome: human gut; feature: ankylosing spondylitis patient; material: feces | host: Homo sapiens | place: China | collected 2015-10 | reverse complement strand
GCGAGCTGGGTTCAGAACGTCGTGAGACAGTTCGGTCTCTATCTATCGTGGGCGTTGGAAATTTGCGTGGTTCGGGCACTAGTACGAGAGGACCGTGCCGGACCGACCTCCGGTTTGCCGGTTGTGCCGCCAGGCGCACCGCCGGGTATCCGCGTCGGGTATGGATAAGCGCTGAAAGCATCTAAGCGCGAAGCCTTCCACAAGATTAGATTTCCTTTTAGAGGGCCGTCAAAGACGATGACGTGGATAGGGTGCAGGTGTAAAGGCGGCGACGCCAAAGCCGAGCACTACTAATAGCCCGAAAGCTTTCATGCCTCAGGTTACGGGGGTATATCCTTTATGATGCGTGTGTTTTGTATCAGTAAACAAGTAAAGTCAATACAGTGTGATATGTCTGCCATATTTTGGTGGCTATAGCAGCGGTGTTCCACCTCTTCCCATCCCGAACAGAGAAGTTAAGCCCGCTCACGCCGATGGTACTGCCCGCAAGGTGGGAGAGTAGGTAGCCGCCTTTTTTAATTTGTTTTCCCCGCGCAAGGCAAAAGCCCTGCGCGGGGAATTTTTCATTTGTGTGAGGATGGTTTTTTCTTATTTTATAAATTAATAAAATAAGAGTTAAAATACGGGGTGATTGTTGACTTATTGAAAGTATGTTGTATCTTTACATCCCATAAAAGTTTTTTAGATAGCTGTTTATAACTGTCTGGCTTTATAGGATTGTATTAATAAATATTAGAGATGAAAGGTTTATTGAAAAAGTTGTTTTTTACTTTATTGTGTGGAAGTTTGTGTTATGCGCTTTCCTCTTGTGATGACGAAAATGAAAATCATGGTAGTCATGTCGGTTTTGGAGAGGAGAGGTTGGATGTAGATCGTTTGGGCGGCTATTATAGACTAAACGTTCACGTAGAGGAAGGGCAGGCATGGACGCTTTCTGTTCTTGAAACCAACGAATGGATTACCGTGTTGACACCAACCGGTAAGGGGGATGCTTCCGTTGAGCTTTATATAGAAGACAATGGGACAAAAGAGAGCCGTACGGATAATTTGGTCTTGGTTACTGAAAATGGCACGAAAGTCCAGATACCGGTAAGCCAGACAAACTTGTTGAATGGCGAAAGCATGCCGGAAAATGACGATATGGAATTTTATGATGTATTTAATAATAAGGGCATCGGCAAGGGGTATGACATCATAAACCGAAAAGTCAAGCAGTCTGTCGTGCAAATGACGGGTTTGAAAAAACTTGTTGTCGGTGATGATGCCCCTTATGCTGATTACGGATTATATAGGGAAGGTCCCGTTTCAGATTCCAAATTGAAGTCTATAAGCTATGATTCTATAGATAACAAGTTGGATTCAATCGGTGCAAGTTTAAAGATTGGCGTATCTTTCGGTTTGTTTAAGCTGAATATATCCGGTGCTTATACCAGTGAGGAGAAAGTGGCCAATGCGAATGTAACCTATAGGATGGGAAGCCGTTATGAAGTGTATGAGGCGTTTTTGGGATATGCGGATTTGTTGGCGTGTGTTGTTGGAGAAGAAGATGTAAAAGTAAAACGGCAGATGTTGAGTATCGGTTTCCTTAATTTGAGGGACAACATTAATGATTTGGTAGAAGACCCGTCTGCCAATCAGGCAAAATTGGATGCGGCCTTGCTTAAGTTGGATGCGACTTACGGCCCTGTGGTGGTGACGCATACTCTCTTAGGAGGAGAAATGACAATGAAGTTGGACGCTGATAGTTTGGATGTAGTGGATAATATGGGAATAAAAGGTGATGCCAGTCTGTCCGTGCAAGCGGTCATTTCCATTACAGGTGAGGCACATGCGGATTATATCCGGAAAGGTGAAATGCTGTTGTCCCACTCCAATTTGGAGTTGACCATGTTGGGAGGACAGACGAGCAAGGGGCAGGAGATGGCTCAATATTTGACGGGCTCGATGAATATCAAACGTGGGGACGTGACCCAATTGGCAACCGAATGGGCGAATAGCATTGTGATGGACGGAACCAATAAAAAGAATAATACGGCCGAAGTCGTGGAAATGACTTTGACACCGATATGGAACTTTTTTGATGGCGAGGCTGCTGTCATCGTGCGGGACTATATCGTGAAGAAATATAAAGATAATCCTAAGGCAATTGTGGATTTTAGTGATTTATAATTAGAATATTAAGTGAAGTGAGGAGCTTTTCCATGATTTCCATGTTTGCCATGATTTTGGCAAACATGGTTTTGTTTTCTTGTTCAGGGCATGAAAATGCGTTGGTTTTACCCGATGTCCAAATAGAGGTCAGCGAGGCTGAGATAAGTTTGGGGCGTGTGGGACGGTACTATGATGTGAGCATACGCTCGCCCAAAAAATGTGTGGTGGAATGTATGGCTGACTGGGTGGCTCTCACTTCTGATACTTTGGCAGAAGACGGTATTTTAGAGTTTTATGCCGCCACCAATGATGGTGATAATGGGCGTAGGGCTGAAATCAGGGTGAGTTATGCCGATTCGCCGGAACAGTTTGTGGGGATTTCCATATACCAGTGCGGGTGGCTGGATGCGGAGGATAATGCTTTGTCGGGAGGTGAGTTGACGCAAGACTTCCGTGTGGGATGGGGATACAATATATTGCAGGATTTTATGAGTGAGAATAGCCTGGTGGCTCCGGTTCTGGATTATAACAAGCTGTTGAAGTATGAGGCAGAATTGGGCGACAATTTCATTCAAGAGGATAACCGGAGCTATGAGAAAATAGAAATGTATTCGGGGTATTCGCTTGACGAGTTGTCCCAGACCTTTACGGAAGCCCAGGAAAGAGAGAGAAGCAACCTGTCAGGGTCGAAAAAGACCGTAGGCAAATTTGTGAAGACCAATAATTATTCGACTGTGGAAGAACGGTGCTATGGGTATTCCCGTTTGTCCAAGGTTGTGGCTTCACGTTATTTGGACGAGGCGGGGCTACTGTATTTGGCCAACGGGGGGAAGGACATTTATTCTGAGGCTTTTAACCGACTACGCGAGAAAATCATGAATGACCCCACCATTGAAAATGTAGACCGGTTGCTAAAGGATTTTGGGACGCATCTTGTTATTTCTGCCGATTTAGGAGGGATGATAGAGTATATGGTAGACTTTCAGAAGAAAGAAGTGGCGGACGTGCAAACCTATACGGAAATGCGGACGAAATATGTGTATGGCAAGATACAGCCTTCGGCAGAGACTTCGCGGATAGATGCCAGTATTTCCACGGATTGCAGTGCTTCGAAGTCTTTTACCATCCGGGCAGGAGAAAATGAATGTGTGGAGAAAATACGGAAATCCATCGAGAATTTTAGCAATGAGAGCCAAATAGACCAACATTTGCTCTCTGATTGGATGAACAGTTTGGAGGGGGATTACCGTAATGATGCGGAGTTGCGTAAACGGTTGACCATTGTAGGATGTACGACTTTACCGATATGGGTGTTTTTTGAGCCGGAACTGGCTCGTCTTATCCGCGAACGGGTGGAAGAAATCTCCAAGCAGAGCAATTATGATTATGACAAGGATATCATGCAGGGCGATAACTGCATGATTGAGTTGAATGACGGGATGCTCCGTTTCGACACAGGGGATGATGCAACCTTGGTGAAGGTGGTGTATCACGGGAAAGTACCGGTGGCAGAGATTTGCCATGAATACGTGCCGGATATCCGGGCAGACCGTAGGGTTACGGTGATGTATCCTTTGGTAAAAGGGGCGCCGAACCTGAACCGTGGGATATTCCTTGGGGATGGAGAGGGTAATCCTCCTTCCTACATCGCTTTTGAAGGAGGATTAGTTTATGTGAACCCCATAGACGGTATGGGGCTGACGGATAAAATCACGAAATTGTATTATGTTAATGGTAACCTCTATTTAAATGACATGAATGCGGGAGTGTCTTATGGGGGCATCACGGTGGAAGATGCCTATTGCGTGTTGATAGACAACGTGACGGACCGCTTGCCCTTCGTGAAGATCGGTGCGGGTTACTGGTTGCGTGCTAATTTGGAGCACAGCATTTATTTGGGGGAGCCGGACGACCCGGATGACGAATACAGCAATGTTACGGTGAATGAAATATTCGATGGGAATAGGTATTATACCAATACTTTCGGTGTAATAGATCCTACTTATAGGAGCATGAACGAGGAATTTATTGGAGTAGACAAGTGGTATCTGCCCCAGACTGATGACATTATGAATTTGCGCAATTATGTGTATAAAAATCCAAAGGTACTGTTCAAAGGGCAATTGAGCGGTTTCGATGCGCAGTTTGACGGTTTTTATGGAGTGTATGACATCATGAACGATGACAAGTATTTGGGTTCTTTTGATTTTCATTATGTAAATGAATATAGTGTTATCGCATGCAAGGGCGAAGGACAGACCGGTGCGGCATTGGTGTTGACACCGGATTACCAGTTGCGCACGACAACCTTGAAGTCGGCAAATGATAATTTCTATCCGGTACGTTTGTTCCGTTCGTCCAACTTTAAATATACGGAAAAGAAATGATACGAAAAATATTGTTGTGCATATGTATGGGTGGGATGTTGGCAGCTTGTTCTGAGGACATCTTGCCAGAAGTTCCGATGTTTTCCGGAAGTGAAGACCATGTTCCCATGGCAGACTTTATCTTTGATGGAACGGAAGGTTACCGTGAGTTACAGGTGGATGTACGCGATGTCGTGGCAGGAGAAACGGAAGGAGGATTCCTGACTTTTGTCCCAAAGGAAGGAAAATCTTATTTGTATTTGGAGCAGAATGATGAGAAAACACACCGTTGCGGAAACCTTAAATTGAGGTTGGCAGACGGGCGGACGGAATGTTATACCGTGGTGCAGGAAAGCCGTGACCAAACTTCGCGTGATGCCATTGACAAAGGTTTAATCCGGAATTATGGCGTGGGTTATTCCTTTGAAGGGTATAATGGCGAGAAATGTTCTTTTAACAGCGTAATGAGCCAGGTAATCAACCTCCAGATGTTGAAAGAAGTGGAAGAAAAGGAGAATGACCGGTTGCTTAACTCTGATTATGAGCATGCCATCTACTATGTAACCTCGTCGGGGTATAGTTTGTCGGATTATGTGCACAGCGTGGAGCTTGAGGCAGAAACGGGTGCCGATTTAATCCTTTACAAAGGGACCTTGAAAAAGACAATGGACGTATTTGAAGTGGTCAACAAGAAGAACTTTTATGTGAGCACGTCTTACATATCTCCTAAGGGCATACGTTCATTGGAAACGGAAAAGTTGAAATATTATGTGAAAGAATACCCGGAGCTTCTGACACACAGTTTCCGTAAGGCCATTGAGGATTTGTCCCGCCATCCATCGGACATTATGGCGTTGGATTCTTTCCTCGTACGGTTTGGAACCCATGTCGTGCAATCTGCCACCTTGGGAGGAAAGTTGGATTTACATGTGTCGGTCTCCCAACAAAGCTTCGACACTTACGAGGAAGAGGGATTGTTTAGTGAAAACACGATAGCTCTGTTTTTCAAGAAAATGAAGTCGGAAGGCAGTAATTATAATTTCAAGGATGTCTTCAATGCGGCGGAGAGCCGTATGGATGTGTCAGGAGGCAGGATTTCCATTTTGAACGAGGCCGTAATCAATCCCGACTTCAACAATGCACGGGTGCAGCCGGAATTGTTGGCACAATGGGAAAGCAGCATACAGTATGACGAAGATAACTATGCAGGCAACAATGTGGAGATGGTCGATATGGCAGTCTGCCCGATATGGGATTTGATACCCGACCCCGAAGTGGCGAAATCTGTGGAGACCCGTGCCGTGGGGACGGCTTCCCGTTTGAGCGAAGTGTTCGGGTTCAACCATTTTGCCAATACGTTTTTTCCTACCTCATTCGATACCGTGCAGTGCAAGATGGGGGGAAAGGAAACGAGCGTGGAGACGCCATACGTGGTAAACATCATTTCGGCAGGCCGTTATGTGGCTACGGTGTGCCGGGAGTGGGTGCCGGAGATTAGCAAGGACGAAGCTGTGAGCGTGGCTTATCCGATATATGGCCGTACGATGGATTGGACGGGCGGGCTTTGTGTGTATCAGGGACGCGCTTACCGTGTGGCATGGCATCACGGTCGTTTTGTCGTGACACCGGTGCCGGATCTTCCTTCGGGGAAATTTTACCTCACCGCAGGTCGCTTGGAGGTGCAGTCCACCGAAAATACGGTATATCAGAAAGCCTATCCTGTATTGGGTTATGAATGGCCCGGAAGTATCGGCATTGACGGGACTTTGACTGGGAAATACTATTACCAGACGCGTAAGTTCTTGGGACATTTTTATTTGGCGACGGATAAGGAGTTTTCCGATTTGCCGAACTGGCGTTGGCAAACGTCTGTGCCGGAAGAGGTGGAGAACTATCGCGAAGAGATAAATGGTAGCGAAAAGGCATTCCGTCTTTCCGGGGTTGAATTGGGACGCGACGGTACGGATAATTTGAAGAGCCGTATGGTCATGGAAGACGATTATGAATTCTTTTGGAATACGAGCGAAGTTAATTATTAATATGGAGGAAATATGAGAATCTGGCATTATTTTGAGATAGTTTGTTATGTGGTAATCGGACTTGGACTGTTTGTTTCCTGTAATGAAGAGGAAGAAGTGGGGAAAGGGGATGAAACTTCACAGGAAGGTAAAGACCCATTGGTACCCACCCCCGAGGGGGAACGCTTTATGAAGGCGCAACAAATCATCAAAAACCTATGCGAGGTGGACAGCGTGAATGGGAGTGCCACTTATGATTTTAAGATAGGAGAGGTGCTTGATGTGACGCGGCCTACGGAATTCAGTGTGGGCATGGACGACTTGGAAGAAGCCACGGAGTTTTTCCGTTCTTCCATATTGGGGACTACGAATGGGCCTGTAGACCTCAACGGGGTGTTGGAAGTGGATTTACAAGAACAGGGAAGCCTTGTTTTTGCTCCAGGTGGCGATAGTGGGGCGTTGGCTACATTGACCATCAATTTGGTGGATTTGCCTGTAATGACCAAGTTGTATTTCATACCTGCCACGCTGTGGCCCGACAATGCCAGTTCGCCTTATGCCAAAGGTAATATCTTGTATGACAAAATAGATAAACGTTATTATGTCTGTATCGCCAGTTATGACACCGGGAGGGATGGAGTCTTGTTTACCTTGGACGGAGGTTGGTCTTATGATAGTAATGATGATAAGGATGAAATGGCTACTGATGGTGGTAAGGTTGTTAATTATTACAATGTCCCTTCTGAGGCGGATTTTAATTCATTGTATGATTATTATACTACCAAGCATGATGATTTGTTGGCTCGCCTGCTGTTGGCTTTTCCTGACTATACGGAAGCAGGGTGTTTCCATAATAGGAAAAGCACAGAAAAAACTTCCACACGTCCCCATAAAATAGATGAAGCCTACAAAGATGTGTTGTCCGGTTCGGATTGGCGGAGGGATGATTTTGACAACAAAATGCGCGAAGAAGGGTTTCATATGACCACGACAGTGAAGGAATATTGGGCGTGGTTTGAATATTGGCATGAGTATTGGTTCTATGGTTACAGGTTAAAGAATGCAGGAGGACAGTTTGGAGAAAAATACCAGTTGCAATATATAGATACACAAAAATACAACGTCCCAGGAGTATATTTGTTGTTGTGTTCCATGAGGCACTTTAGTTATGGGGCGTTTGACAATAACCGTTATGAGCTTAAACGTAGGTGATGTATGATGTGGGGTGTTCATAGGCTGTTGTGGTTTGTTTGTGGCGGATGCTTTTTGGTGGCCTGTTCGGGAGATGAAACCTGGCGACCGGACGATGCTTCTTTAGGGTTGGAAAAGTGGAGGCTTACCTTGATTTGCAGTCCCAATGGGTTGGGAGACAACGGATATAATGACAAGATATTCGAAGGCGTGTGCCGTTTCCTCGATGTATATGGCGATGAGGTGGAGTTCCATTTGAAGACCCCCTTGTCCATTGACGTGGCTTTGCAGGATTACGAGGATTGGTTGGCGGAGCCGGAGAAAGAGGGGAAGAACGACCTGTTGGTGTTGGCCGGAAGCGAATACCGTGATTTTCCCTCCCTGAAAGGAGGGCCGCTTGGCCATCGAAAAGTCTTGCTGTTCGAGACGAAAGGGGGTGACTATCCTGTAGGGGTATATACGTTCAATCTTTCCATGTATGGTGTAAGCTATTGGGCTGGAAGTGTGGTTGGACTGTCTTCCGAGGATTCCGAACTGTTGGATTCCACATTGGTGTTGGCCGCCATGCCTGATGAACCGGTGTTGGAAGAAGCCATCAGGGGCTATTCGGATGGATTTTATGCCCAAGGCGGTCGTTTTTGCCGTACTTGTTATTTGGCTGACGGTTATGAAGGTTTTGCCATGCCCGACAGTGCTTACCGTATGTTGGACCGGATAGGCGAGGGTTATTGGATGGTATATCCTTTGTTGGGCGGGTCGGCTGCCGGGGTGTACCGGTATTCCCGTGAGGTGCTTTGGACACCGACCATCGGGATGGATGTGGATTGCTCTTCCATCACTACGGCCGTGTTCTTTTCGGTCATCCGTAAGATGGACGGGGTGATGGAAATGTATTTGGGGGATTGGGTGGCAGGCAAAGAATGGCCTGTGAGCCAGACGTTAGGTCTGTCTTCCGGTTGGGTGGACATCGTGGTCAGTCCCAGATTGTCGGATAATAATATGGCCACGATGGTAGAGGCTTGCCGCACGGAGGCCGTTGAAAAAGATAAGGAATATGAAACTTCAAAGCATTAAATATGGCATCCTTGCACTGGCATGCGGGCTGTGCGGTGCTTGCGAGGACGAACCTGCCGTACAAGGTAGCGGGGCAGAGGTGAAAGAATACCGCGTGGCCGTGGTCATGCCCGGTGAGAACCAAAGCCGTTGGGAGAGGGTCGTATCTTGGGCCATGGAGGATTTGGAAAAGGCTCAAAGGGGATTGTCCCGGAAAGTGAAGTTCAAAGTGGAGTGGAAAGATGAAAATGCTCCTGATTTGGAGGACTATCTGAAGGCTGTGGCTGCCGATCCGGACGTGGCAGCCGTGATAGGACCTTATCATTCATCGTCAGCCCGTATGGCTTCCGCCTGTTGCGGGGCACGACGTAAGACTTTGATACTCCCAACAGCCTCGTCCGTGGAATTGCAACGTAGTTGTGCAGGAAAGGATTTCCTGTGGGCTTTGTCCGAATCGGACATAGGCCAGTGTGAGGTGATGCTGACCCAGGCGTTGATGGACGGGGCTGAAAACGTGTATCTCCTTTCCCGTGAAGATGACTATGGGCAAAGTTTCATAGATTGGTTTACTTTCCAGGCTGTAGAATTGGGATTGATGTCACAAGGTAATTATACCTATTCCACACCGGAGGACATGGTCGTGGCTTTGGATAAGATTAATGCGCGTTTCGAGGATTTGAGGCATGACGATGTATTCCAGACTTTGCTTTTCGCACCGTCCCGTACGGAAGATGCCGTGTGGTTGGACAGTTTGGTGCGGATTCATCCTGAATGGAAGCTGAGGGGTATCAATTTGATTTGCTCAGACATGGTTTATGCTCCGACCTTGGCAGGACGTTTGACTTCGGGGCTGAATTGGGGAGGAATGGCTTTGGCGGCGGATCCTGTTTCCGGCTTTCCCACAGTTTATCAGGTGAAATATGGGGATGAACCCTTGAACGGCGAGTCCCATCTGTATGATGCACTGGTCTTCTTGGCTTATGGTCTGACGGCACTGCAATGGGAGCCGGAGTCTGGCCTGAATGAGGCTCTGAAGCGTGTGGTAGACGGGCGTGCGGCCTATGATGGCGGTTGGATGGCAGATGACATGCGGCAGGCTTTTGCTTTGTTGCAATCAGGTGTTTATCCGAATCTGGTGGGCGTGACCGGCAGTTGGGATTTCGATGAGGAGAAATATACTTCCGTCCTTCATTCCACTTATGCGCATTGGAGTTATACGCCGGAAGACGGTTTCCATACGTGGGATTATTTGTCTACGGACGGCAGCAGGCGGACTTCTTCCACACTGGCCGGATGGAACTGGGCGGCATCCCGGATGGAGAGTTTTGACGAAAACGCGATAGATCCCGCATATCCTTCCTTACGGCATAACTGGTGCGTTTTGGTGGCGGCTTCCGAAGGTTGGGCGAATTACCGTCATCAGGCGGATGTGTATGCCATGTACCAGTTGATGAAACGTCACGGTTATGATGACGACCATATCATTTTGGTGGCGGAGGATGACATTGCCTGGAATCCCAAGAATTTGTATCCGGGAGTAGTCCGCGTGCACCGGGATGGTGGGAATGTGTATGACGGGATACGCATTGATTACCGTTTGGATGATTTGAAACCGGAAGATTTGGAGGCTATCCTTGCGGGGGAGGCCGGAGGCCGTACGCCTTATGTGGTGACGGGAGACGAACATACCAATGTTTTCCTGTTTTGGAGCGGGCATGGTGTGTATAATGGGCTGAATTGGGGAGAAGGATATGAGATGTTGCGGGGACAGCAGTTGGGTAAGATGATACGGAAGGCTTATGAGCGTGGGAACTATCGGAAAATGTTCGTGGCTTTGGAGGCTTGTTACGGGGGGAGTATGGCCGAAGCTTGCAAAGGGATTCCCGGTGTCGTATTCATGACAGCGGCCAATGCCGGTGAGACCTCGAAAGCCGACGTGCAGGATTATGAAATGAACATCTGGCTTTCCAATGGTTTTACCCGTGCTTTTCAGGAGACGATTGATGCCAATCCTTCGATTTCCTTGCGTGATTTGTATTACAAGTTGGCTCGCAACACTGTGGGTTCCCATGTGTCGGTCTACAATGAAGCCCTTTATGGGAACATATTCCGGAATACCATGTCTGAGTATCTGCGCGAATAATTGCAAGTTGTATTTTCTTAAAAAATAGTGGGAAATCTTATACTTATATAATAAGGAAAATGGATTCGTCTGAATTTGCGTAAATTGCGGTCGTTTTTATTATAAATACGGATAAACTTTAAAAAATATATGGTTATGAACAAATCGATTCTTATGTTTTCTTTCCTCTCGGGAACTTTGGTGTTTTCGAGTTGTGTGACGAAGAAACAGTATGCGCAGTTACAGACGGACTATAACAAATTGGACAAGTCCTATCAGGATACGAAAATGAAACTGGTGGCTTGCGGTACGAAATCCAAGAGTTTAGAGGAGCGTTTGGCCGAGGCGCAGAAGGCGAACGACGAGCTGAAAGCTTCATACGCAGCCTTGCAAGGTTCGTTGGACAAGAGTATCCAACAGAATTCTCAAGGCAATGTGAATATCTCGAAGTTGGTAGACGAAATCAATGCTTCCAATAAGTTCATCAAACAGTTGGTGGAGGCAAAGGATAAGTCAGACTCTTTGAATATGGTGCTGACCAACAACTTGACACGTTCGCTGAGCCGTGAGGAAATGAAAGATGTGGATGTACAGGTGTTGAAAGGCGTAGTTTATATATCTTTGGCAGACAATATGCTGTATAAGTCGGGTAGTTATGAAATTAGCGAGCGCGCCGGTGAGACATTGAGCAAGATTGCCAAAATCATCATGGATTACAAGGAGTATGAGGTGCTGATTGAGGGTAATACGGATACCGATCCTATTTCACGTCCTAATATCCGCAACAACTGGGACTTGAGTACATTGCGTGCATCCTCGGTGGTTCAGGCTTTGCAAAATACATACGGGGTGGATCCAAAGCGTTTGACGGCTGCAGGACGAGGTGAGTATAACCCTGTGGCTTCCAATGACACTCCGGAGGGCAAGATGCGTAACCGCCGGACGCAAATCATCATTACGCCGAAGTTGGACCAGTTCATGGAACTTATTGATCAGGCACCGGAGTCAACGGAACCTGTGGCTGAATAAGCTTTGTCGTAAACAAGCGTAAAAACAGCCAAGCCTGAACTTTTATATGGAAAGTTCGGGTTTGGTTGTTTTTTTGTGGAGGACTGTGCCAGATACAGATTTTATATGATTTTTTATGCTGGATTATGCTTGCCGATTATTTTTTATTGTATATTTGTTGTTGAGCAAATCTGATAGTTATGAAGAAGTTACTACTTGAATTCTGGTGCCTTGCGTGCTGTGGGCTGATGGCTTACGGACAGGAGGATTATTACAGGCCGGTGGAAGGGCTGAAGAAGTCGGAGTTGAAAACCGCGCTTCATGAGTTGATACAGCCGGAGAGCGTGTTGGACTATGGCGGGAAGGGCGAAGGTTATACCTGGTCGGGCTTTGTCGTGACCGACCGTATGCCGGACGGAACGGTGCGCGACCGCTACAGTAACGTCGTTCGCGGGTTCAACGGATTGAATGCCGTGGAAGGCATGAACATCGAGCATTCTTTTGCCAACAGTTGGTGGGGGCATACGGTGAACAACGCCTATTGCGATTTGTTTAACCTTTTTCCCAGTGACGGAACGGCCAACGGGAGGAAAAGCAACAACCCGATTGGAGTGGTCACGGAAACGCCCGCTTTCGACAACGGGGTGACCCGTGTCGGGAAATCCGCGTCTTATCGTGCGGATTCGTTGATTACGGTATGGGAACCGGCAGATGAGTGGAAAGGAGATTTTGCACGTACTTACTTCTATATGGCTACTTGTTATGAGGATTACGCTGATTTGTGGCAGACGACAGAAGGTTTGTTGATGGTTGAGAAAAACCGTTATCCGACTTTGCGGCCTTGGGTGAGCAACCTATTGTTAGCGTGGAGCGAAGCCGACCCTGTGGACGACGTGGAACGTGAGCGTAACGAAGCCGTGTCCGGTATTCAGGGAAACCGTAATCCCTTTGTGGATTATCCGCAGTTGGCCTCTTATATTTGGGGAGACAGTACGGATTATGCTTTTTATATCGACCGCACATCTACGAACCCCGAGTTGTTTGTGCCCGGAGAAGGGGAGACGGTGGACTTCGGTCTGCAAGCCTTGTCCAAGGGATTGGAGGGCCGTTTGACCATTCGGGGGCGTAACTTACCCGAAGGACTGGCTTTAGATTTCGGACAGTCCGGTTTTGAGGCGGACAAGACGCAACTGACGGAAGACGAAATCGTTCGGGGAGTGACCTTGACGGTACGTTGCGGTACTGCCGAAGCCGGGGTGCACGAGGCTGTGCTCCTGTTGAAAGGCGACGGTTTCGAGCACCGGAATCCTCTGAGGGTAGAGTATGTGGACGGTATTCCTGCCTATCCGGCCCGTGATGTGGTTTGTACGGTGAATGCCCAACGATTTACGGCTTCGTGGATGGACATGGGAGAGGGATTGGATTACACGTTGGCTGTCTATACGAAGGATGAGAGTGGACAACAGCAGATGCTTGAAGGTTATCCCAAAACATTGACAGGCGTTTCCGCCACAGTGGAAGGGCTACTTCCCGCTACGACTTATTATTATACGGTAAGCCTTCCGGACGGAGAGGGCGGAGAGGCGATGGTTTCCAACGAGGTGGAAGTCCGTATGCCGGAGGTCACGCCTGTGTTTACGGCCGATGCTTCTGAATTGCATTTCACGTCTGTGCCCGGACGGGTTTCTTTCCCGCAGACAGTGACGGTCACGGCTTTAGGCGTAGACCAATATGTGACCACAGCCACGGTAGAGGCTCCGTTTGAAGTGAGTGAAGACGGTAAGGAATGGAGTACAAAGGCATCTGTGGAAGGCACGGAACAACGTCTCATGGTGCGCATGGGGGCAATGCCTGAGGAAGGGATGACAGAAGGCGAAATGGTGCTGTCCACTCCAGGGGCGGAAGACATCATCGTGAGCCTTTCGGGAGAGGTGGATCAGAAAAAGGCATTTTTCGAGACCTTCGAGACCGGTTTTAAAAACAGTTATAAGGAAGGCCAGGTGACGTGTGTGGCCGCGCAGTGGCGGATGGCGCAGACCTTGATAGGAGGTTTGGCGGACGACAGGAAAAACGATGATTGGAGCGTGCGTATGCAGGCCAAATCTGGTGTCACGACAGAATTGGAGATGATGAAGGATAAGACGGAGGGTTGCGACTCTTTGTGGTTCTATGCCGGGCTGTATGGTGAGAAGGATACGGGCGTGAAGCTCAGTGTGGACTATTCTTTGGATGGGGGGATGACGTGGCTGCCTGTGGCAAAGGATATAGCTTTCAACAAAGGAGAGTGGAAGCGTTACGGTTACAAATTGGACGTAGACGGTCTTGTGCGGTTGAAGTTCAGCGTGACGGGAACCTCTTCGAAGCGAATCAATGTGGACGACATACAGATGAGCGATTACGGTACGGGCGACGCTGTGCGGCAAATCCGGGTGGAGAATCCCGACGAGTGGGTGGATGTGTACACTTTGGGCGGCATTTGGCTACGTAAGGCTAAGCGTAAAGATGCGTTACGCGGACTGAAGCCGGATTATTATATAGTAAAATAAGAGCCGTAAGCTAAAAAAGAAGTATCTTTGCATCCGTTTACAAATCAGACGGATGCAAAGATATTTTCTATATTTGGCTTATGACGGCACGAGTTACCATGGTTGGCAGATTCAGCCCAACGGTATCAGTGTGCAAGAGGTGTTGCAGAAAGCCTTGGCCACCCTCTTGCGGCAGCCCGTGTCCATCACAGGAGCGGGACGGACGGATACCGGAGTACACGCCCGGATGATGGTGGCTCATTTCGATTTCGAGTATGCCGATGACCCTGTGCGACGGATTGACGGAAGGTGGCTGACGGACAAGCTCAACCGCCTGTTGCCGCCGGATATCTCCATTTACAAGACGGTGCCTGTGGCAGCCGATGCACATGCCCGTTTCGATGCCTTGTCGCGCACCTACCATTATTATCTGCATTTCGGCAAGTCCCCGTTCTTGCGGGCTTATTCCTGCCGTCTGTACCAGATGCTCGATTTTGGGAAGATGAACGAAGCTGCTGCTGCATTGTTCGATTATACCGATTTCACCAGTTTCAGCAAAGTGAATACCGATACGAAGACCAACAACTGCCGTATCATGCAAGCCCGTTGGACGGAGCTTGCGCCAGGCGAATGGCGTTTTGAAATCCAGGCGGATCGTTTTTTGCGCAACATGGTGCGTGCCATCGTCGGTACGCTCGTCGAAGTGGGGCGGGGCAAGTTTACGCCGGAAGGCTTTCGGGCGGTGATAGAAGGAAAAGACCGTTGCCGTGCGGGAGAGTCCATGCCGGGGAACGCCCTCTTCTTGGTGGATGTGGCCTATCCGGACAAATGTTTCATGGTATAGAGTAGAAACGGAAAAGAAAGAGATATATGTGGTTGATTCTGGCGTTTACTTCCGCCGCCCTGTTGGGCTTTTACGATGTGTTCAAGAAAAAGTCGTTGAGAGGCAATGCTGTGATTCCCGTCTTGTTTCTCAATACATTGTTTTGCAGCCTTATCTTCCTGCCGTTCATTCTCGGTTCGGCATGGGGAATGACGGACACCGGCAGCTTGTTTTATATCCCCCCGACCGACTGGGGGGCGCAGAAGTACATCCTGTTGAAGTCCTGCATCGTGCTTTCTTCATGGATATTCGGTTATTTCGGCATGAAGCATTTGCCGTTGACGATAGTGGGGCCCATCAATGCCACACGCCCCGTCATGGTGCTCGTCGGTGCGCTGTTGGTCTTCGGCGAGCGGTTGAACCTTTATCAGTGGGCGGGTGTGGCCTTGGCTGTGCTGTCGTTCTTCATGTTGAGTCGGAGCGGCAAGAAAGAAGGCATCGACTTCCGGCATGACAAGTGGATTTATTTCATCGTCTTGGCCAGTGTGCTCGGAGCCGTGAGCGGCTTGTACGACAAATATCTGATGGCCTCGCCGGAGAATGGGGGAGTGGGGTTGGATCGCATGGTGGTGCAGAGTTATTATAATCTCTACCAGTTGGCGATGATGGGCGTCATGATGCTTCTGTTATGGTGGCCGCGCAGGAAGCAGACCACGCCTTTCCGGTGGGATTGGTGCATCCTTCCGATTTCGCTCTTCCTGTCGGCGGCAGACTTCGTTTACTTTTATGCACTCAGCCTGGACGGTGCCATGATTTCCATTGTCTCCATGGTACGCCGCGGCAGTGTAATCGTTTCGTTCCTTTTCGGAGCCATGGTTTTCCGCGAGAAGAACTTGCAGAGCAAGGCCGTGGACTTGGTGTTGGTCTTGCTCGGGATGGTGTTCCTTTATTTGGGTTCCCGTTAACGTGAAGAGATGTTATTAATAAGGTGTGAGGTGCGGAATGTCGATAAAAATGACTAAGTTTGTGCCCGTAAAATAAAATGGATGTATGAAACGTTTTTTACCTCTTGTCATAACGTTGGCATTGGGACAGGCTCTTCAGGCGCAGAAGATGCGCGACGTGTTTGCCGCCATGCCCGACAGCGTGTTGGGCATCATGACGAAAAATAACCGTTTGGATTGTATCGACTTCATCGAGAACACCATGGCCGCCAAAGTGCACAACCGGTTCGATGGCGACACGGAACTGAAAGCTCTCACGGTGGACTATCTCGAATTGCAGCTGACAAAGAATTGCCGGGTGGAGATGAAGCTTTTGCCGTCGGAGGACACGTTGTATTATATTTGTGTGGCACGTACTTATTCCGGACCGATGGCAGAGACGAAGGTAGCCCTTTACACACCGGATTGGGAAACATTGCCCGAAGAGAAATGGATGTCCCGTCCGGTGTATGCCGATTTTTGGGAAACGAACGATTCGGTGGACAAGGAGGAAGTGGCACGTCTGCAGCATTTGCAGGACATGCGCTTTGTGACGGCTTCCCTGCAACCGGACGATATGCGGCTGACTTTTGTTTTGCAGCCCGGCGAGGTGGATAAGGATGAGGCGGAGCGTATGAAGAAAGTTTTACGTCCTGTCGTGTATGGGTGGCAAGGTAAGCGGTTTGTACGAGTTGAAGATTAAAATATTGTATTTTAGCTGATTATATCTTTTAGAAAAATCTGCGCCAAACGGAAAATTGTTTGGCGCAGATTGATTTTTCGTTCTGCTGTGATTGATTTTTCATTTGGCGCAGAATGAAATCACGGTCTTTTGAAGCCTATTCCTCAGGGGTAGGAAATGGCGAAAAAATGCGACTTCATTCTGCGGTGTGTCTCCTTTTTGTGCAAAAGAAAACGGTGTGGAAACTGTTGTCACCACACCGTTTTTTATCTTTTCGATAAAATATGGAATCCCGATTTATTTGCGGCTCTTTCCGTAGCGGCTCATGAACTTGTCTACGCGACCTGCCGTGTCCACCAACTTGCTCTTGCCTGTGTAGAAAGGGTGAGAGCTACTGGAAATTTCAATTTTCACTACCGGATAGGTTTCGCCTTCAAATTCTATGGTCTCGCTCGTTTTGCAAGTAGAACGTGAAAGGAACATGTCGCCGTTGCTCATGTCCTTGAACACTACGGGACGATAATTCTCAGGATGGATATCTTTCTTCATTGTCTTATAATTTTTTGTCAGTTCAACTTATAGTTGGTAACTATATGTGTAATGGTCTGATTTACGAGGTGCAAAGTTAAGCCTTTTATTCAGAACCACCAAACTTTCTGCGGAATATTTTCGGCTATAATCCGTTCCAACTTTCTATATTATAAGTTTGTTCTACAGGTGTCTCTATCCGGTCGGGCAGGTTGCAGAAGAAGTCGATGCCCGTTTTCTCTTCCAGTTCGTCGATGCTTACGGCCCAACTACGCAGGTCGGGGTTACCGCCATACGACTTGTGTTCCACCCAAAATCCGATGGCCTTGTAAGTGTTTTGTCCACCTGCGTATTTCTTGCAAAGCAAGGCCATGAAATAATACTTCGGGACGGGCATTCCGCTTCGGGTGTATGCTTTAATCTGGCCGTCGAGAATCGTGCCGCCTTTCACGACGAAGAGCGTGTCACGAAAGGAACTGTTGCGCCCCCAGTTTTGTACCTGACCTTCCAAGTCCACCCAGTCGTCCTGGTTGAATCTTCCCATTTGCGGACTCATGTTGGACAGGTAAAAGGTTTGCCCGTTGGCATCTTTGGAGAACAGCCGGTCGGCCGAGGCGCAAAGGTGCCCCCGGTTGTAGCCGCTTCCCCGGTAGTCTTCCGGTTCCGTGCGCTCTCCGGCCGGAATATCCGGGTCGGCTTGGAAGGGATCCCCCTCCCATACGGTGCCGTTCCATTCTGTGCCTTTCCAGTTGTTGCGGTTCCAGGAAGTGCCCGCCGTTGTATTGGTAAAAATGAAAGCCACCCAACGTGAATGCTTTTTTTCTTTATGCCAATCTACGGTGTAGTTCAATACTCGCGTACCATTGTAGGTCACGTAATGGGAATAAATGTCGCCTGTCTGGTCGTCCAACCTCGGCATCTCGAGATTGGCTGCATTGGGGATGACCGAAGGGTTGGCGTTTTGGTTCGTGGTGTCGCCTGAGGCTCCATCGGAAGAGTCGTCGTTGCAGGCGGTAAAGATAAGGGCTGCGGTTAACAAACCGGATAAGATGGCTATTCTTTTCATTGTTCCTGTTTTAAGATGAACAGAGGATGTGTCTGAAAGGACACATCCTCTGTTTCTGATTGGATGATTATTTACTTTATTTGACGGCTACGTTTTTTATTTCCCACGTTAAAGTCTCGTCACCGTCGGCATTTTTGTATTTGAAGGCCAAATGAGCCTGTGCGCCAATGGCCGGTAGCGTAGCTTGCGCATCGCTGAAGGCCCATCCTGATTCTGCCGGATAGTTGATGGTCACTTGTGTCCATGTGGCAGTTGTCACGTCACCGGAATAGTTATTGGATACCCATACGGTGTAAAGTAGGTTGGCGTTGTCCATACTCTTGTTATAAGGGCCGAAAGCTTGCTCGAAAGTCAGTGTTCTTGCTTTGCTCAGGTCGATAGCCGGTGAAATCAGCCAGTCTTCGTTTTTTACAGACGTTCCGTTGGCATAAGCCGACATTTTCATGCATTTGTATTGGGTGTCTGCGTTCCAGGCTTGTTCTCCGGTGATGTCGGCTGTGGTAAAGCTACCGATGCCGTTAGCAAAACTTTCGGAGAAAATGGCATCTCCCGGTTCTTCCGGTTGTTCCGGATTGCCTCCTTCGATGATTCCCCCGTCGTTAGTTTGCAAGGAGAAATCGTCTATGAGGACGCTTTGTCCAGGATTCTTGCCGACCATGACCACCAAGTTTACTGTGGTATTTGCCTCCAATGTGAATTCGTGGGTGGCTTCTACCCATGTATCTTTGGTAATGTCATTAACGTATGCTCCATATTTGTAACTATCTCCTCCGGCAATGCTTCCGTCAGCTTCGTTTACAGCGTATCCTAAACGTATGCTAGCGTTGGCATCTACGGCTTTGAAGTAGGCTTTGATAGCATACGTGCCGGCTTTCAAGGTTATTTCCGTGCTGCCCAGACGCTTGTTCGCATCGGTTGATCCTTCTATCATGGCTGAATAACTTCCTGCATGGGCGTCGGTAGATTGGGTAACGGTGGCATTTCCTGCACTGTTGCTTGACTTCCAACCTGTGGCCACACCGTTTTCCCAAGTTTCAAAGCCACCGTTTTTGAGGAGGTTTTCTCCTGTGATGGGTTGGTCGGCTTGGGCATTACGCTCTTCAACCAGAATATTTTTCAATTCAAATGTACCGGCTTTGTCCGTGCAGTTGTAGACGAAAGCAAGCTTGATGCTCTTGCCTTTGTAGGCGTTCAGGTCGATGTCTTTAGAATCAACAAAGTTCCAATCACTGCAATCTTTGATTTCTACAGGAAGTTTTTGCCAGTTTTCATTGGATGCTTCCGTAATCCATACGGTCATGTTGTTTTCCAAGTCGTTGAAATAACGGGCACAATAATCAAAAGTCAAGGTGGCAGCCGAAGCTTGCGTCAAGTTGATAGCAGGAGATACCAACCAACTTTCGGCGGCATAGTTTACACCGTTGATGTACGATGTGGCTTTCATGTATTTGTAACTGTCGAAGGTCCACACTTCGCTACCCATTTCAGACGGTACGTTGACGTTGTTAATTGTAAATTCACCCATACCCTCTGCGAACGTTTCACTGAAGATGGCGTCTCCCGGCTCTTCAGGGACATCACCTATCTCCTGTCCGTCAAGGATGGCGGCAGTAACGGTTTTCACCCCGGCGCTGCCGAAGTACTTCTCCATGGTGCCATAGAGCATGACTTCCTTGCCTAAGTTTTCCGGATGGGCTTGCAGGTTGAGTGCGTTACGTACGTCGCCGCTCGGGAGCTGTACGGCCATACAGTTATTGATGTCCTTGCTGTCGGCCGAAGTGGCAATCACGATGTTGGTAGTGCCGGCTCCTTCTGTTCCGAATACGATGTCGGAAATCGTGGAAGAAGTATTGTCGCCAGTCGGGATGTAACCTACGATATAGGCTTTTACCCACGCGTAACCGCCGTTTTGGTTCAATGCAGCCCCCTTGATGGTGTAGGGAGATTCTTTGGAACCGGTTCCATATATGCTGTTGGCATCTCCCTTGCCCGGTATGTCGTAAGGAGCAGGGACGTCGTTACATGCCTGGAACAGGAACACGCCTAATGTCAGGCATAATAAGCTGATAAAACTTTTGGTTTTCATATTGTTTCGTTTTTGTTGGTGAATGCTTTTTATTGAATGTCTCTTGAAGTGCGTACGGTGAGTTGCCATTCGCCGTTATATTGGGTGAGTAATCCCGTGACGTCCACTTTTCCCATCTTCATGTAATTCGTGGCGAAGTTGGCGTAAGTGCTAGTGCGGAAAGGAATGTTGGTGTTTCCGACTTTGAGGGTACGGTTTACACCGTTTCCTCCGTCGCCTTCTGCTTCCGGAGCATATTGGGTCAGTCCGTCGGCTTCTACAAATTCCGCATCGTTGATCTTGACAAAGAATGCAGCGTCGGCTTTATTGGCCGAAGAAAGCCAGGCTTCGTCGATTTCCATAGGAACCAGTTCGGGGTAAGATAGGTCTGGTTGGCCGATGACTTTGACATGGTCCTTCCATGTGTATTCCGGCATGCGGCCTATCTTGCCTTGGTACAAGGCACCCAACTGGGCCATGGAGCCGTAGCCGCCTACATAAAGCCCTTTGCAGTTGATGGCTATTTTTTGTCCTACGGGCAAGAACGCATACAGTCCGGTGGCGTTTATGCCCACTACTAAAGAACCGCTTCCGTCATTGACATACAGGTTCTTGTAGATGTTGCCGGATTCGTCATCGCCTACTATGACTCCGGAGATGACCAGGTCCTCTTGTACTTCTTCCGCTTTGTTGCTGCTGACGATGCCGGCATATTTTGTCTTTAAGTCGGCAATAGTCGTATTGGCTTCTCCCACGGCGGGATTTCCGTATGTATAATTAGTCGGGTCGTCATGGTGGTCCATACAGCCGGAGAAAACGGCTGCCAACATGGAGACGAGCAATAATTTAATATTTTTCATATTCAAGTTCGTTTTAATGAGGTTAGAAGCGGAATCCTACGTTGAGGAAACCGTTGAGTCCTTGTGCATAGTAATATTTAGAGTGGCGTGAGAACTGGTAAGGACGCTCGCGGCCGTCGTCGTATGCATCATCGCGGTTCTGTTCGTATCCTCCGGTTTTCATGTCCGTATTGTTGGTCACGTTGTTCAGCGTCAGGTTGATGCTCAGAGAGCGGCCCTTTTGCAGGCGGATGTATTTGCCTATGGAAAGGTCGAGCATGAAACCGCCATCGAACTCTTCCTGTCCGGGGATGTTTACGCTTACCTTGTTGCCGTCTTCACCTACGGTCCCGTTCTCACCGGCTGACACACCCAAAACCTTACCTAATCTGCGGTAAGTGGAGAAGTCGATGAATCCGCGGTGGTAGTAGTTACCGTTGATACTGAAGAACCAGCCTTTCACATTGTAGTCCAGTCCGAGACTGTAGGCAGAGAGCGGAGTTCCGCTTTCTTTCATTCCGTCGATATACACGACATCTTGCGTAGTCTCGCTTTCGTTTTCGTAAGTCAGATTGGCGTTCGGGTTGTTCACATATTCGGCGTTGTTGAATGTGCCCAACGCTTTCAGGGTCAGGTTTGACGTGAGTTTTACGCTGGCAGCCAGTTCTACTCCCATATATTCTTTCTCGACTCCGGTCATCGACAGGTAAGTGTAGCGCGACTCCTGGTCGTTGTAGAACTGGTCGAGTTCGGTCACATTGTTGAAACGCGTGTAGTAGCCGCTGACTTTGAAAGCGAAGATGGGACCGTTGAACGCATAGCTGGCTTCGGCTGTCATTACTTCTTCGTTGGTGAGGTCCGTGGCGAAGTCGTTCTTCAAACGGGGGGCGATGAATGCATTGTAAGGCAACGGTGCATTTTCTTCATATCCAAGCCCGACGTTGAACACGTGTTTGCCTCCGATACGGAACGTTGCCCCGGCCTTGGCTCCGCTTTCCAAGAATTTGGCTGTGCCGCTCTTGCCTTTTGAGTTGTTGGCCGCACGGCCGTTGCGCATCAAACCTTCACGTTCCATGGTCGTTCCGCCCAAACGTCCGGCAAAGAACAAGCTGTAGAAACTCTTGTCGAATTGGTAGTTGGCCCAGACGTTGGCTTTGTTGACGAATATATTATAGTCGTAGCCGAACTTGTCGTCTTCACCAATCAGGCGGTTAGGATTGTCCAAATCGTTTTGAATCATGCTGGAGTTGTAGCCATAGTCGCGCACGGAGAATTTGTCTACGTCCGTGTATTTGTTGGCACCCAACAAATCTTTCATGGTTTTGTAGTGCATGCCTTTGGTGGTACTGACATTTAACCCGGCTGTGATATTGCCGTACTTTTCCATGTCGCGTTTCAGGGTGGAACCGAAGTTGAAGGCCATTTGGTCGTTATGACGGTTTTCTACGTAGTATAAGGCTTCGCCCCCTAACGTGTTTTGCTGTGCGTTGGCAAAGTACATGGCGTCCCAGTCAAGTTGGCGGTGGGACTTTGCGCTCGTCCAGTAATTGTATGCGTTCTGCCAAGTTTCCACATCCTCGTCGCTCAACGGTTGGTTGAACACGTTGCCGCTGATTTGTCCGCTCGGTAACTTTTTGTAGTAATCCGGACGCGGGTCGGCGGCATTTCCGCTCCATCCCAAAGCGCTGCTGGCGTACATGCTGTATTTTCCGGAGAACGATGTAGACAGCTTGGTTCGTTCGTTGATGTCGAAATCCCAAGTGACAATCGCCGTCGGTTCGAAAGAATTTACCACACGTGCATTACGCTTTTCACCGTTTTGGTAACCCCAGTTCGGGTTGTAGTAATGGTCGTTGGCCAACCAGTAAGCTTCTTCTGTGGAAGAACCCTGTTGGGCGCGTTCAGTGGGAGAACCCCAGGTCGTGAAACTCAAACTATGCCGGTCGTTGAAGCGTTTCTCGAACCCTAACAAGTAACTGAACGAATTGTAGAACGTGCCTTCTACGAATCCTTCATTGGCCCAACGGTAACCGATAGAACCCGTGAAGGCCCATCCGTTGCTCATCAGCCCCGAAGAGTAGGTGTACATGCCTCGTGCACGATAGTTCCGATTGGTTCCGGACAAAGATAATTTGTGGCCTGCGGCGTATTGTCCGGCCCGTACATTAATATTATCCGCTCCTCCCACCGACGTATAGCCGAATTGGTTCATTAGGAAAAACGGGGAGCCTTCACGATTACGGGTCGCGTCGTTCAGTCCTCCGATAGAACTGTAACTGAATACGCCTCGCTCGGCATCATTGAACTGGATGCCGTTGATGAACATGTCGTTGTTGGAGTTCTGATAGGCCCGCAGGCGGAAACGCATGGGGCTGAATAGATAGCCCACTTCAGACAAATACAGGTCGTTGCCGACCCCTGTGATGGCCGAGACGGTCTGGCCCGCATCGTCATCTTCATTGAGTTGCGATTCTGTGAACGAAAAGTCCGCATTCTCGTTCTGTGCCCGTTGTTGGAGCACGGCCAGAGTATCTGCCTGTTGTGCGTGGAGCAAGGCCGACACGAAGAATGCCGATAGAATCAAAGTTGTCTTTTTCCCCATATCTCGTAGATTTATTGTATTGTTGTTACAAAGAAACACATAATTTTCAAATTAAAGCCATCCCGGACTAACTTTTTGCCATTTTTTTTTGGCTCGGTTGCCGAAAAAAGCCATATTTGTAATAGAGAATTAACAAAACGTTAAAAAAACATCTTATGAAACGAATGTTTATGGTTATGGGCTTGTTCGTGCTGCTGTTTACGGCAGCTCGTGCCCAAGAGAAGAAATTCGGCATGTATGCTGTTGGGTTTTATAATCAGGAAAATCTTTTCGACACCATTCATGACGAGGGGAAAAATGATTTCGAGTATCTGCCGGACGGGGCTATGAAATGGAACGGAATGAAGTATTTCGCGAAATTGAAGAACATGGCCACGGTATTGTCGGAGATGGGGACGGACAAGTTGCCCAATGTCGGTGCATCTGTCATCGGAGTGTCTGAGGTTGAGAATAGCCGTGTGATGCAGGATTTGGTGGAACAACCGCCTTTGAAGGCACGTGGAATGAAGTTCGTCCATATCGAGGGACCGGACCGACGTGGCGTAGATTGTGCGCTGATATACAATCCCCGTTTCTTTACACCGGAAAAGTCGTTCCTGCAACCTTATATATATGAGGCAAAGGACAGTGCCTATCATACGCGTGGCTTCCTGACCGTACAAGGAAAACTGGCGGGAGATGACGTGGCCTTTATCGTATGCCATTGGCCCAGCCGTGCTGCGGTTTCATATTATAGGGAGCGTGCCGGGAAACAGGTCCGTATGTTGAAAGACAGTATCAGCAAGGCAAACCCGGGAATGAAAATCATTGTGATGGGGGATATGAACGACGATCCTTTCAGTCCGAGTATGGCGAAAGCTTTGGGAGCCAAACGCGAAATGAAAGATGTGGGCGAGTCCGATTTGTATAATCCTTGGTGGAACGTGTTGGCTAAAGAAGGACGGGGCACGTTGATGTACGACGGCAAGTGGAACCTGTTCGACCAGATTGTAATGACTCCCAATTTATTGAATTTGGACGGCAAGAAAGACTTTTCGACCTTGAAGTTCTTTAAGAATGAGATATTCTCGCGTAATTACCTGTTTCAAACCGAAGGGCGATACAAAGGCAATACCAAGCGTACGCATGCCGGCGGAGTGTGGCTGAACGGTTATAGCGACCACCTTCCGGTTGTGGTATATTTGGTAAAAGAGATGAAATGACATTGCAAGCACTCCCCCGAAACGGTAAAATACGCTTCGGGGGATTTTTTTTGCTTAAAAGATACAGGCGGTAGGTATGGATTTGAAGAAAAATGTCTATCTTTGCCCTACCAAAAAGAGTGAAATGAATTGTTCTTTTTATAAATTATAAAGATATGGTTAATTACAAAGACTTAGGCTTGGTGAACACCAGAGAGATGTTCAAAAAAGCCATTAATGGCGGTTATGCCATTCCTGCTTTCAACTTCAACAACATGGAGCAGATGCAGGCTATCATTCAAGCAGCCGTAGAGACCAAGTCTCCGGTGATTCTTCAGGTTTCTAAGGGTGCCCGTCAGTATGCCAACGCTACATTGTTGCGCTATATGGCCCAGGGTGCTGTTGAATATGCAAAGGAATTGGGTTGCGCCAATCCCCAAATCGTGTTGCACCTTGACCACGGTGATTCTTTCGAGACTTGCAAGAGCTGTATCGATTCAGGTTTCTCTTCTGTGATGATCGACGGTTCTCACCTTCCGTATGACGAGAACGTGGCTTTGACGAAGAAAGTTGTTGAATATGCCCATCAGTTCGACGTAACTGTAGAAGGTGAGTTGGGCGTGTTGGCCGGAGTAGAAGACGACGTTGTGGCTGAACATCACACTTACACTCGTCCTGAAGAAGTGGTTGACTTCGTAACCAAGACCGGTTGCGATTCTTTGGCTATTTCTATCGGTACTTCTCACGGTGCATATAAGTTCAAACCCGAACAGTGCCACGTTGACCCCGCTACAGGCCGTTTGGTTCCTCCTCCTTTGGCATTCGATGTATTGGACGGTGTAATGAAGGAACTTCCGGGCTTCCCCATTGTTCTGCACGGTTCTTCATCTGTTCCTCAGGAAGAAGTAGATACCATCAACAAATACGGTGGCAAGTTGGAAGCAGCTATCGGTATCCCCGAAGACGAATTGCGTAAGGCTGCCAAGAGTGCGGTTTGCAAGATCAATATCGACTCAGACTCTCGTCTGGCTATGACGGCTGCCGTTCGCAAGGTATTTGCTGAGAAGCCGGCAGAGTTCGACCCGCGTAAATATTTGGGTCCGGCTCGCGACAACATGAAGAAATTGTACGAGCACAAGATTGTCAACGTTTTGGGTTCTGACAACAAGTTGTAATCCGGTCGTACGGCGTATAAAAGTTAAAGGGCTGCTTTCGGGCAGCCCTTTTTCATGCTTATTGCATGTTTAGTAGGTTTTCAATTTTCCTCGCCGTTGTCCGTCAGTTGTTTGATAGCTCCGTTGCTAGGGTAGAAAGTGACTTGTGTGGTGGTCTTTTTGTCGAAGAGCACATTGCTCAGGATTTCTACATTGCCGAATTGGCCCATGGGGAACTCTCCTTTGCAGAACTCTCTGGAAGCATTGAATACGCTGACCGCCACTCGTTCAGGTACATTATAATATACTCCTTCTTCCATCTTACCTTTCTTTTTGGCAGCCTTTTCGTCCACGACGGGTTGGGGGAGGGTATTCATGTTTTTCAAAGAGAGGTAGACCGGTTCTCCGGATAAATCGTCATTGTCCACTACGCCCAGTTTTTCCGAGAAACGGAACAGCACCATACGGTCTGTGAATTCCGCAGGTGTGAGTTCTATGGTGAAAACCTCCGTACTTGTGTCCACTGTGCCTTTGAACAGTTGTGTAAGAGCGGTTTCCTGCATCGTCAATTGGTCGAGCATCAATTTGAGTTGGGCGCCGTCCTTCGGCATGTTGTCCGCTTCGCCCTTAATCAATGCTGTGCGGCTGTCCCGGATATCGTAGATTTCTTCGGCCGTCAGCTCGGCTATTTTGGCATTGCTTCCGGCTGAAAGGATTTCCTGGTTCATGTAATCTCTGGGATTGAGTCTTTTAGGAGCATCATTCCCTTTCGGTATGGCCGGCAACGGTTCCTCTTCCCCGTCGGTATTGATGGACAGGAGGATGCCTTCGGAAGTGAGGCCTACCAACGGGGCTACGGTTCTCTTTTTAAGCTGTATGCTGTAAACTTTTTGAGGATCGGGTACTCCGTAAGGTACCATATCTATACTTTTTATACTCCACTTCGTGTAAGGTTCCTGAATTATTTGGGATAAACGGAGATAGCGGTCAGCATATTTGCTGAACTCTCCGGGGGTATAGACTTGCTTTTCAGCCACGACGACCAAACGAAGGGCTGTACGGGGCAAGTAATAGGTTACGCCCTCCACCGTGGCACCGGGTACGTACGGGCTTACTTCGGTTTGTGCGACGGCACCGAGTGTGCAAAGCGCCAGTCCGCATAACAGGGTTCTTGCTTTCATAAACTTTATTTTTATCAGTGTTTATTCTTTTAATTTCTTAAAGGCTTCGGGGAGTGCGTCGATGATGTCGCTAGCAATCATGCTTTCTTCGCCTAACCTTTCGCGTGCGATGTCGCCGGCCATGCCGTGGAGATAGGTACCCAACTGGCAAGCTTCATTGGCCGTATATCCCCGTGCCAGTAAAGCCGTAAGGATACCGGTCAGCACATCACCGCTTCCGGCCGTGGCCATGCCTGCGTTGCCCGTGGGATTGATGATAACGCGTCCCGTCGGTGTACAAATCATGCTGTTGTGTCCTTTCACGATGACATATAACTGCATTTTGATGGATAGCTCGCGGGCTTTAGCCATACGGTCGTAACTGTCGGTACATGCTCCCACGAGGTTTTCCAATTCTTTTGGATGCGGAGTGAGAATCGTGTCTTGTGGGATTTCCGGAATCCATTCCGGATGGTTGCCTAAGATGTTGAGTGCGTCTGCGTCGAGTACCATTTCGCCCGGATGGTTACGGATGAAAGTACGCAGCGCTTCTGCCGTTTCTTCGTGTGTGCCCAGTCCGGGACCGATGGCCAGAGCGTTGTAGTCGTAGGTACTTATGGCTTTCGACACCCGGATGTCGGACAAATCATGGCTGAGTATGGCTTCGGGCACACTGCATTGCAAGATGTTGTTGTTCATGTCCGGCGTGTGGACGGTCAGTTTGCCCACTCCACTTCTCAGGCAAGCCTTTGCCGCGAGGATGGTTGCGCCTCCCATGCCGTACTGTCCGCTGACGAGCAGGGCATGCCCCATGCTGCCTTTGTGGGCGAAAGGGTTACGCGGTTTGAGTATCTTTTTCACCTCTCCCGGCTCTATTACCGTAATACTACAGTCCATAGCCGCCAATCCCTCGGCGGAAAGCCCGATGTCCACGGGCTTCACTTCACCGAGATATTTCTGGTTCTCGCCGAAAAAGAAGGCCAGTTTAGGAAGCTGGATGGTCAGGGTCAGGTCCGCACGGACGATGGCCGACGGATTATTGTATGTGTTGTCTTCGCTCATCAAGCCGGATGGGATGTCGATGCTCACCACTTTGGCCGGACTGGCGTTGATTCTTTTCACGAGACCGGCATAGCCCCCGTCCAAAGGCTTGTTCAATCCGGTACCGAACAGTCCGTCTATGATGACATCTTTTGCGTCCACTTCAGGGAAGGAGAATTGGGAAGATACTTCGGTGAACATCAGTCCGGCCAGGTTTTCCAGTCTTTTCTTGTTGTTCAGGCAATCGTCGCTGAGACGTCCCGTGATGTTGAACAGATACGTCTGTACCGTATACCCGGCGTTGCAGAGCAGGCGGGATACCGCCAAGGCATCACCGCCGTTGTTACCCGGACCGGCAAACACGATAAAGCGGGTAGCGGTGGTCCAACGGCTTTTCAGTTCGGCTGCAATCGCTTTTGCGGCACGTTCCATCAAATCGATGGATGAGACGGGTTCGTGCCCGATGGTGTATTTATCTAATTCTTTAAACTGGGTCGAGGTGAGTATCTTCATGACAAATAAAACTTCGTTTTCTTTCGTATTCTCTTGGTTTTGCACTATATTTGCACAAAATTAGCAAAAAGATATGGAAACACTTCAGATAAAGGATAAAAAATTTGCCGTATCGATACCTGAATCCGAGATATTGAAACAGGTGAAGCGGGTGGCAGGGGAAATCAACCGTGATCTTGCCGGGACAGAGCCTGTTTTTCTGGCCATATTGAACGGTTCTTTTATCTTTGCGGCCGATTTGATGAGGGAAATCAGGCTTGCTGCACAGATATCGTTTGTCAAGTTGGCTTCTTACGTGGGTACGTCTTCAACCGGTTCCGTCTGTGAGATGATAGGGTTGAATGCCGATATCGCCGGACGGGATGTCGTGGTTGTGGAGGATATAGTGGATTCCGGATTGACGATGAAATACGTGACAGAAATGTTGGCGAAGTACAATCCCCATTCCATTTCCATTTGCACCTTGTTGCTCAAGCCCGGTAATTTGAAAGTGGATTTGGATATTCCGTACAAGTGTTTCTCCATTCCCAACGATTTCATTTTGGGATATGGGTTGGATTATGACGGTTACGGGAGGAACACCCGTGACATTTACACCGTCGTGGAATAAGTTGGCAGTATCTATTGCCGGGAAAGGAGGAGAAAGATTGTTTCAACCAAATACAAAATAAGAACGATGAAGAATATTATTATTTTCGGTGCCCCGGGATCAGGCAAGGGCACTTACAGTGACGAGATTGTGGCAAAATACGGCATGGGGCACATTTCTACCGGTGACGTGTTGCGCGGAGAAATCAAGAACGGTACGGAGCTGGGCAAGATTGCCAAGGGATATATTGACAACGGCCAGCTTATTCCGGATGAGCTGATGATTGACATCTTGGCTAAGACATACGATGCACAGACGAAAGGCCAAGGGGTGATATTCGACGGTTTCCCCCGTACCATCGCGCAGGCCGAGGCTTTGAAGAAGATGCTGGCCGACCGCAAGGACGACATGGGCATGATGATAGAGTTGGTGGTGGACGAAGAGACGTTGATGGCGCGTTTGCTGAACCGTGCCATCGAACAGGGACGCGCCGACGACAATGAAGAAACCATCAAGAAGCGTTTTGAAGTGTACCGTAACCAGACGGCTCCTTTGGCCGAATGGTTCGAAAAAGAAGGTTTGCGCCATACTTTCAACTGGAAAGGTTCAAAAGAACAGATGTTGGCGGAAATCTTTGAAGCGATAGACGCTGCAAACAAATAATTTATATGGCAGAATCCAATTTTGTAGACTATGTGAAGATATACTGCCGTTCGGGCAAGGGGGGACGCGGTTCGGCTCACATGCGCCAGGCCAAGTACGTGCCCAATGGCGGACCGGACGGTGGAAACGGCGGCCGTGGGGGTAATGTTTACCTTCGCGGCAACCGCAACTATTGGACGTTGCTCCATCTGCGTTATGACCGGCATGTCTTTGCCGGCCATGGCGGGAATGGCTCCAAAGCCCGGTCGTCGGGCAAGGACGGCGAGGACAAGTATATAGACGTGCCGTGCGGAACGGTGGTCTATAATGCCGAGACGGGAGAATACCTTTGCGACGTGACGGAGGACGGACAGGTCGTGTTGTTGCTGAAAGGAGGCCGGGGCGGTTTGGGCAACTGGAATTTCCGTACGGCCACCAATCAGGCGCCGCGGTATGCCCAACCCGGGGAGCCGATGCAGGAGATGATGGTCATCATGGAATTGAAGCTGTTGGCCGATGTCGGTTTGGTGGGGTTTCCCAACGCCGGGAAATCCACTTTGCTCAGTGCCGTGTCATCCGCCCGTCCCAAGATAGCCAATTATCCCTTTACGACGCTCGAACCCAGTTTGGGCATCGTGTCCTACCGCGACAACCAGTCGTTCGTGATGGCCGATATTCCCGGCATCATTGAGGGTGCCAGTGAAGGGAAAGGATTGGGCTTACGTTTCCTGCGTCATATCGAGCGCAACTCTTTGTTGTTGTTCATGGTGCCCGGCGACACGGAGGACATCCGGAAAGAATATGAGATACTGTTGAACGAACTGGCCACATTCAACCCCGAAATGCTCGACAAGCAGCGGGTGTTGGCCATTACGAAAAGCGATTTGCTGGACGATGAGCTCATACAGATGCTTTCCGAGAACCTGCCCGACGTGCCCCATGTGTTTATCTCTTCGGTCACGGGGACGGGCATAGCCGAGTTGAAAGACTTGTTATGGAAAGAGCTGAACAGCGAAAGCAATAAACTTCAGGCCATTACCGGCCAAAGCAAGATCGTGCATAAGAACAAGGATTTGAAATTCCTGCAGAATGAGCTGAAAGCCATGGGCGAGGATGAAGATATCCAGTTTGTGGACGAGGAGGAGATAGAAGACCTTGACGATTTCGAATACGAAGAGGATTGGGACGACGAACCTCAAAAATAGTTCCGGAAGATGCGTGGACCGGAATTGCTGACATACGATTTGGGGCAGGGCGTCTGTGCTTTTAGTACGGAGCGTCGCGGAGGTTATAGCGAGGGAGCATACGCTTCTTTCAATGCCAATGCCTATTGCGGGGACGAGGAACGCATGGTGCGGTTCAACCGTGATTTGTTGTGCGAGTCTTTAGGTTTGGAGGCATCCCGTTTGATTATACCTCATCAGATACATGGCGCACGGGTGCGTCGTATCGATGAGGCTTTTTTTATGCAGGCCGATGCCGTCAAGGCGGTTACGCTTGAAGGAGTGGATGCCGTGATGACGGACGTGCCGAAGGTGTGCGTGTCGGTGTCTACCGCCGATTGCATACCTATATTAATATACGACCGGGTGCATCATGCCGTAGCCGCCGTGCACGCCGGTTGGCGGGGTACGGTGTTGCGCATTGTGGAAGCCGTCCTGCATGCGATGTCAGGCGCGTATGGTACCCGTCCGCAGGATGTGGAGGCGGCCATAGGTCCCGGCATATCCTTGGAAGCTTTCGAGGTGGGTGACGAGGTGTATGAAGCTTTCCGCACGGCCGGTTTCCCGATGGAGGAGATGGCGAGGCGATATCTTGTCGCCGGAGACGGGAGTGACAGGATGGAAAAATGGCACCTTGATTTGTGGCAAGCCAACCGGGGCTTGTTGGAGGATTGTGGTGTGCCCTCTGCACGGATTCATTTGGCCGGAGTGTGTACTTACGGCCATTCCGAACGTTTCTTCTCCGCCCGTCGCTTGGGCATCCGTTCGGGGCGCATCCTGAACGGTATTTTTTTGACGGACTGATTAAAAAATATGGATATATGGTGAAGCGTGTTTCTATTTTGTGTCTCGCTTTGTTGTTGGCACTTTTGTATTCCTTTACGGGCAGCCGCAAGGAGCGGGTGGATTTCTCGCGCGTGGAACGGCGTATGCTTCATATCCCGACAGCCGGATTGTTCGACGGCACCGATTATTTCACCGTGACTTCAGCCGATATGGAACGCGACGGTTGGAGTTTTCCGGTGGAGGGCGGAGTGTTGTTTACTCCCGATTTTCGTCATGAACCCATCGGTTGGTATATCATGTCACCTGAGGTAAAGCACGAAGTCAGGGCGGCCATGCAGGGCGTGGTGCGCTTGGTGCGTAAAACGGATTTAGGAAAGACGGTCGTGGTGCTCCATCCCAACGGGATGGAAACGGTGTATGCCCATCACGCCAAGACGTTGGTGGAGTCCGGCGATTATGTTTCTGCCGGGCAGGCTATCGCATTAGCCGGTGCGGACCGTGGCGTGGTCTATACCTATTTCGCCCTGATGGTGAACGGCGTGCCGATGAGCCCGTCCACGTTGGCTCGTCCCGATGGTAGTTTGAAGTTCGATGCCATGCAGTTTCGTCTGGATGAGTCCGGTTATGTCCGTGCTTCTTTCTACCGAACGGGCGAGATTGAAGAACGTCCTCCCCGTTTCGACTGGTTCCGGGTGTCGGAATTGGTGGACTTGGATCGTCCTTTTTCAGCCATGGAAAGGCAACATGTAGGTGTGGCTACACCAGGGTTGTTTGACGGGTTTTCTTCGTTCACGATAGACTTGTCCCGGATAGGGAAGTGGAGTTATCCGCTGCCTGGCGCCAAGGTGATCAGTCCCTACGGTGGGGCACGTAAGAACCATACAGGAACGGATCTGAAGACGAAACCGCACGACAAGATACGGGCGGTGTTCGACGGGATAGTCCGCTTCTCCGGAAAGTACTCTGCATACGGGAATATGGTGGTAGTGCGCCATGCCAACGGTCTGGAGACTTGTTACAGTCATAATGCCAAGAATTTGGTTCGTGTAGGTGATCGGGTGAAAGCCGGTGACGTGATAGCCACCGTGGGGCGCACCGGTAGGGCTACGACGGAGCATTGTCATTTTGAAGTCCGGGTGAATGGCGTGCCGTTTAATAGTGATTACATTTTCGATCACGGGCGGCATGTGTTGAGGAAAGACAAACTCACCTTTACCCGAAAAACGAACGGAACTATCTCTGTACGGAAAAATTAAGTACCTTTTTCCCTCCTTTTGGAAAGCAGAAAATCATCTTGCAGAAAGACGTAAATCGTTTAGCGTTCTCTAAGGGATGAAAAAAAGACCGTAGGGTGATGCCTGCGGTCTTCTCTTTTGAATGAGAAAATATATTACTTTTTATGCCGGTTGGCTCTGCGGCGGCGGATTTCAGCCTTCATTTTTGCCGACCCGGAACCATGCGCTCCCGTGATGTAAGCTTTCTTTTTGGCTTTGGTTTTCACTTTGTTTTTTGAGTTTCCAGAAGTCTTTTTAGCGCCCCCTGAAAACACGATTCCTCCCGTGATTACCTTGTCGATGTCATCTCCTCCAAAGTTTGCCATAAGTGTGCCGTGGGATTAATGGTGGAACAGGCGGACGCCGGTGAAAGCCATCGTGATGCCATACTTGTCGCAAGTCTCGATTACATGGTCGTCGCGTACGCTACCGCCGGCTTGTGCCACGAACTGTACGCCGCTCTTGTGCGCCCGTTCGATGTTGTCACCGAAGGGGAAGAATGCGTCCGACCCTAAGGCCACTCCAGTGTTTTGTGCAATCCAGGCTTGTTTTTCCTCGCGTGTGAGCGGTTCCGGCTTTTCGGAGAAGAATTTCTGCCATTCTCCGTCGGCCAACACGTCCATATAGTCGTCGCTGATATAAATATCGATGGTATTATCTCGGTCTGCACGGCGGATTTTCTCCACGAACGGCAGGTTCATCACCTTCGGATGTTGGCGCAACCACCAGATGTCGGCCTTGTTGCCCGCCAGACGCGTACAGTGGATACGGCTTTGTTGTCCGGCTCCGATACCGATGGCCTGTCCGTCTTTCACGTAGCATACGGAGTTGCTTTGCGTGTACTTCAGGGTGATGAGGGCGATCATTAAGTCGCGTTTAGCCTCGTCGGTAAACGTCTTGCAGGCCGTGGGGATGTTCTCGAACAAAGCCGGGTCGTTCAATTTGATTTCATTGCGTCCTTGCTCGAATGTGATGCCGAACACCTGTTTATGTTCTATCGGTTCGGGAACATAGTCCGGGTCTATCTTGATGACGTTGTAAGTGCCTTTGCGTTTCTCGCGCAGGATTTGGAGTGCTTCTTCCGTGTAGTCCGGAGCAATCACTCCGTCACTGACTTCGCGTTTGATGAGGGTGGCGGTAGCGGCATCGCAAGTGTCGCTCAGTGCGATGAAGTCACCGTAGCTTGACATACGGTCGGCACCGCGTGCACGGGCGTATGCGCAAGCGATTGGAGTGAGGGGAATTTGCACGTCATCCACAAAGTATATTCTTTTTAACGTGTCGCTCAACGGGAGGCCGATGGCTGCCCCGGCAGGAGACACGTGTTTGAAAGACGTGGCGGCAGGCATGCCGGTGGCTTCTTTCAGTTCCTTGACCAGTTGCCAACCGTTGAGGGCATCCAAGAAGTTGATATACCCCGGACGGCCGTTGAGTACTTCAATCGGCAGTTCGCCCTCGGTCATGTAAATGCGCGAGGGTTTCTGATTCGGATTGCATCCGTACTTTAAAGCTAATTCTTTCATATCGAGTGATTAATACAGAAGCAGCCCGACACGCATACTGCATGACGGGCTGCTTTCAAATTTGTGGAGCTGGAGGGAATCGAACCCTCGTCCAAACAGGGAAACCATACGCTTTCTACACGCTTATCCCGGCCTTCGGTTTTCGTGCGCAAACAAGACCCGAGCCACCCATTTACGCCTTATCCTTTAAGATTTCACCGTCCGTGCAAGGCCACGGACGACTATCTCCGATTTAGCTGCACCACTTTTCCGGAATGCTTCGGAGCCACAGCTTCCGAGTGATGTCTCGTTTCAGCACCTGGTGCCGAAATAAAGGTAATCTACTATACTTCGATCACGCAGCGAGAGCGTAGTTGTTTTCGCCAGATAAATTCTTGGTAACTGAGATTATAGAGGAAATCACCGACCCTCTGCGTGCTTACGTACCATTCCATCCTGCTGTCAAATCCATGTCAACCCCGGATGTTTGAATTGCAAAGATAAGATATTCTTTTGAATAAAGGCATAAACATGCTGTTATTTTTTCTCCGGTTCTTTATTTTTTCTACACGGTTAAGTCATTACTTGTGAGAGAAAAAAAAATATCGTTATTTTGCAATAATTTCACTCTTGTGGAGTTTTATACTTAGATAAATTAGATTTAATGAATTGGAAAATGAGTCAGATGTCTGTCAATATGGAGATTTGTGATGGGATGAATTGGGTGGAACGAGCCATTAAAAAAGGTCTTGATACCATATTTGCTTTGTTGGGTTTGATAGTGTTGTCTCCAGTTTTTTTATTAGTTTATTTTTTATTAAAAAGGCAAGGTGATGGACCTGTATTGTTTAGACAGGAACGAATAGGGTACAAGGGAAAACCTTTTTATATATTGAAATTCCGGACAATGAGAGTTGATTCAGAGAAGGACGGGAAACCTTGTTTGGCGAAGAAAGGGGATGATAGGTTAACTCCTGTAGGTAGATTTTTGCGTGAACATCATTTGGATGAATTACCTCAGTTGTGGAATGTTTTTCGGGGGGATATGGCGTTTGTGGGTCCTCGTCCTGAACGGCGTTACTTTATTGATTTGATTAGAAAGGAGAATCCTGATTATGATTATATTTATTTGATGCGTCCGGGATTGACTTCCATGGCTACTTTATATAATGGATATACGGATTCGATGCAAAAAATGCTGATTCGTTTGCAAATGGATTTAGAATATTTGCAACAGCGTTCGTTGTTTTTAGATATAAAAATTATTTTGACCACTGTCGTTTTTATTTTAAAAGGAAAGAAATTTTGATGTATATGGCAAGGAGGATATTGCTAGCCTGTTTGGCGTTTTTTTGGTTTCAATTTATTTTTTCTCAATCCATGTCGGACGATCAGGTGGTACGTTATGTCATGGAACAGCAGGAGAAAGGGAAAGACCAACAATATATTGTTTCCCAATTGCTTCAAAAAGGTGTAACGGTAGATCAGTTGCGGCGTATTCGTAAAAAATATGAGGCAGAACAAAAGCAGCCCGGAGCTTTGGACTTGACCGGAACGACACAACCCAAAAGTGGAACGTCCCGCTTGAGGACCAACAAAGAAAAGACACGGGATGAACGCCAGAAACAGAATGGTTATATGGTTCGTTCGCGACGTGAAATAAAGGATGGAGAGGATAAAACGCTGAAGGGTCAACAACTCAACGAAGAGATAGGGTTTATGGATATAGACTCATTGATTTATTATCGTAATTATTTCAAGGAAGACGACCGTCAAGTCTTTGGCCGTAATATCTTCAATAATGAAATGCTGACTTTTGAGCCGAGCATGAATATACCGACTCCGGCAAACTATCGCCTGGGAGCCGGTGATGCTGTAATTATAGACGTATGGGGGGCTTCACAGACTACTTTCGAGGGGACGGTGTCGCCCGACGGAACTGTGACAATAGAGGGGGTTGGGCCTTTGGCATTAGCCGGAATGACTGTAAAAGAGGCTAACGACTATGTTAAAAAGCAATTAGGTCGTTTTTATGCGAATTCCAACATAACCTTGACCGTTGGGGAGACACGATCTATACAAGTACAGGTGATGGGTGAGGTGATGGTACCGGGGACTTATACGTTGAGTGCCTTATCTTCTGCTTTCAATGCGTTGTATGCGGCCGGGGGAATCAGTGAAATCGGGACGTTACGCGATATAAAAGTATTCCGTCAGGGACGTGTGGTTTCAACCATCGATGTCTATGATTACATTCTGAACGGGAATACAAAGGGGGATATCCGTTTGGCGGATAACGATGTGATTGTGGTAGGGCCGTACGAATGCTTGGTGAATATACGGGGCAAGGTGAAGCGTCCTATGTTTTATGAAATGAAAGAAAACGAAAGCGTCTCCCGTATTTTGGATTATGCCGGAGGGTTTGCCGGGGACGCTTATACGGATAATGTGCGTCTGATACGTAAAAGCGGACGAGAGTATTCCGTGTATACGGTGGATGAGTTTGAAATGAACGGTTTTTTATTGAAAGACGGAGATTCTTTATATGTAGATTCGGTTATTCCTCGTTTTTCCAATATGGCAGAAATACGCGGAGCTGTGTTCCATCCCGGACAATATCAGATGGATGGGAGCATCAAGACTGTACGCCAGTTGATTAAAGCGGCCGATGGGTTGCGTGAAGATGCTTTTCTTAAACGGGCTGTAATGCACCGTCAAAAGGAAGACCTGACGATGGAAGCTTTATCCGTGGATGTGGAAGGTATTATGGACGGGACGGTAGCCGATATCCCTTTGCGTAAGAATGATATTTTGTTTATTCCAAGTTCGTTGGATATGAAAGGGGAGCGGACATTGACAATTGATGGTGAGGTTAATTTTCCAGGTATCTATCAGTATGCGGACAATACGACGATAGAAGACCTTGTACTTCAGGCCGGAGGGTTTACGGAGGCAGCCTCCATGGCGAAAGTCGATGTGTTCCGCCGTATCAAGAATCCGGATGCGGTGACCGATGATGAGAAACTGTCAGAGACTTATAGCTTTTCTCTCCGTGACGGCTTGGTGATGGGTGACGGTCAGGACTTTCATCTCCAACCGTACGATGAGGTTTTTGTGCGTAAAAGTCCGGCTTATTCGGAACAGCGCAATGTGAAAGTGAGTGGTGCCGTGAACTTTTCCGGAAGTTATGCCATGGATAATAAGGATTATCGTTTGAGTGATTTGGTAAAGGCGGCTGGAGGCTTGTCTTCTTTGGCTTATGCAAAAGGAGCCCGTCTGCAACGTTTGTTGACAGAAGAAGAAAAAAAGCAACGTGAAAGTGCTATGAAGGCTTCCCAAATACAAGTTTATGAAGAAAGCTTGCGTTCGGAAAAAGAATTTAATATGGCGCAAGCAGATTCAATTTTGAATTTGAAGTTGGATTTGGGGGATACTTATCCTGTTGCCATTAATTTAGAGAAGGCGATGAAGAATCCGGGAAGTTTGGACGATGTGCGTTTGCGTGAAGGGGATGAGTTGGTGGTACCTCAATTTTCGAATACGGTAAAGATCAGTGGGGAAGTGATGTATCCTATTTCCATTAATTATGAGAAAGGAAAACCGCTCAGCTACTATATTAAACGCGCTGGAGGTTATGCCGACCGTGCGCATAAGTCCCGTGTGTATACCATTTATATGAATGGTTCTGTAGAGCAGTTAGGACGTCGTTCAAGCAAATCCATCCAGCCTGGGTGTGAGATTGTGGTTCCGACTAAACCACAGCGTAATAAGATGACACCACAGGAGATGATGACGATAGGGACCTCTACGGCTTCAATTGCTACAATGATTGCAACGTTAGTGAATATACTTAAATAATGCATTATGGACCCAAAAAAGGAACCTCAGCCAATAGATTTGGTAGAAATTTTTCAAGTATTATTCAAACAAAGATTATGTATTGCTAAGATTTGTGGCATAGTCTCAGTTGTGGCTGTTATATATGTATGTAGTATACCACGTGGATATAACGCCACCGTGACTTTGGCACCGGAAATATCGTCGGGTGCATCCTTGTCTGGTAATATAGGCTCTTTAGCGAGTATGGTTGGACTGAATTTGGGTAGTAGTATGAATGGAGATGCTCTTTATCCCGAGATTTATCCAGACGTGTTGAATTCTACGGATTTCCTTGTGTCGCTGTTTGATGTGAAAGTTCAAACAGCGGACGGAGAGATAAAGACTACATTATATGATTATTTTGCTGTGCATCAGGAACGCCCGTGGTGGAGTGCCGGTTTTTCTTATATAAATTCTTTTATTAAGAGTATTTTCCCCAAAAAAGAAGAGCAAGTTAATTCAGAAGGAACAGATTCTTTTTGGTTGACGGAGGATGAATCTAATATCTGTAAAATGATTTCGGATAATATATCTTGTTCTGTAGACAAAAAAACAAGCGTAATCACAATAGGTTTTACGGCACAAGATGCCCTTGTGGCTGCGACGATGACAGATTCGGTCAAACAGAGATTACAAGATTTTATTATTGAGTATAAGACAAGCAAAGCACGTAATGATCTTGTTTATTTTGAAAAAATGCTTAATGAGAGCCAAAAGGATTACGAAGCAGCTCAACGTGTATATTCTGAATATTGTGATACGCATAAGGGTGCCGTATTACAGTCTTACATGTCTCAGCAAGATTTCTTGGAGAATCAATTGCAATTGTCGTATACTTCCTATAGCCAATGGGTCCAGCAAGTTCAAATCGCTAAAGCCAAACTGCAGGAAAAAACTCCATCTTTTACGGTCGTGAATTCTGTGACAGTGCCTTTGCGTCCTTCCTCTCCTAAACGTATGTTAATTGTTGTGGGTTGTGTATTCTTTGCTTTTTTATGTTCCTCTTTATATGTATATGGAAGAGAACAGATGTTAAAGAAAAAAGAATTGAAGATGCCGGAATAAAATGATTTTCATAATACTTTTCCTATTTTGTTTTATAATGTCAGTGGCTTTTATAGAAGAAAGACTCGATTCTTCTATTAAGTTGCTTTTATTGATTTTAATAGGAGGGGGAATGGCTCTTGTGGCAGGATTTCGGCCGAGTGATATAGACCATGATTATTCTAATTATGTGAATCTCTATAACAGTAGTTATGATATTACAACAGAAATATCGTTCGTCTTGTTGTCTTATCTGGTCTATTATGTGTTTGATAATGTCGTCTTTTTATTTCTGATTTATGCTATATTGGCGTTGTCACTTCAGATTCTATCCATAAGAAGATTGACCGATTTATATTTTCTGTCTCTTTTGGTTTACTTGAGTAATTATTATTTGCTCCATGGTATGAATCAGATAAGGGTAGGGGTTGCGTCTGGTTTCTTTTTATTTGCACTTCAATATTTGAGGACCGGAGACCGATTTAGGTATTTGTTATGCATTTTTTGTGCAACTTGTTTTCATTATACTGCCGGAATTCTTGTGTGTTTTGTTTTTTTTTCTAATGAGATTTTTAAAAAGTGGCAATATATATTTTATGCATCAATCATACCTTTTTGCTATCTGATATATTTTTTGAAGATGGATTTTTTATTGATGCTTCCTATTCCTTATATAGAAGAAAAAATGGAGATTTACCGTTCTTTACAGGAACAAGGATTATGGGATGAGATAAATGTTTTTAATTTAGTCTTTTTGGTAAAAATAGTTATCACTTATTTTTTGCTTTGGAAGTGTGAGTTGATTGCTCGTTTTAATCCGTTTGTGGTTATTCTTCTGAAAGTTGAGATTTTGTCTTTGGCTGCGTTTATACTTTTTTATAATCTGCCTGTTTTTGCATTTCGTTTGAGTGAGTTGTTGGGAGTGGTAGAAGTGATACTATTTCCTCTTTTATATTATACTATAAAACCGGATTATGCATCGAAAGCAATTGTCGGTGTAATTGCTTTAGTGTTTTTGTTTATCGGGGTTTTCTATAATCAAGTCATATACATTTAAATATAGTGCTTTTTGTCAGTGCGGTATGTTTCTAAAGGGTTGGAAATGGTTTTTCTTGAAATCAGATGTTGATAATCAATACTTTTTCGTAACTTTGCCAAAAAGGAGGAAAAAATGGAAGGTGGCAGAGGGTGCTAAGATGAAGGAAATATGTACTTGTGTGTAGCTTCCTTAATGATTATTTATGGATACTAATAAAGAGGCTCAGAATAGTAAACGCATCGCCAAAAACACATTGATGCTTTATATACGCACATTCTTTATCATGATTGTGAATTTATACACTTCCAGGGTAACATTGGATGCCCTTGGGGTAGACGATTTTGGAATCTATAATATAGTCGGTGGCGTAGTAATAATGTTTTCAATCATATCAGCTTCATTATCTAATGCTATTACAAGATATTTGACTTTTGAAATAGGCAATCATAATAAGGCAAAATTAGGGCTTGTTTTTTCTACAAGTGTCAATATACAATTTCTTCTCTCGTTTTTGGTCGTACTTTTGACAGAATTATTAGGAGGATGGTTCTTGTTTAATCGGATGCAGATACCTCCAGAACGTTTGAATGTGGCTTTTTGGGTATTGCAATTCTCATTGTTGACTTTTGTTGTTCAGTTGATAAGTTTACCTTATAACGCCATTATAATAGCTCACGAGAGAATGAATGTTTTTGCCTATGTGGGTATCATTGAGGCTCTACTCAGATTGTCTGCTGCATATGCTATTGTGATTTCATCGTTTGATAAGCTTTTTTTCTATGCCTTATTAGTTGCATTGTCTGCAATAATAGTGAGGTTTATATACGGCTGTTATTGTTCTAAGCATTTTACGGAATGCAAATACCGTTTTGGCATAGATAAAAAATTGCTGAAAGAAATGTTTGGTTTTGCCGGATGGAATTTTCTCGGTACAGGAGCATATATACTCAATACCCAGGGAGTTAATATTGTATCTAATATGTTTTTCGGGGTCGTAGTCAATGCTGCGAGGGGAATTGCAGGGCAGGCGGAGAATGGGGTCAAGCAGTTTATAGGAAATTTTACCACGGCTTTGAATCCTCAAATTATAAAGACCTATGCGGAGAATGATCTTGTAACGTGTTTTAAGATTGTGAGACAGGGGGCGAAGTATTCATATATTTTAATGTTATTCTTTTTTATCCCATTTGTGCTTGAGGCTGATTTTGTGCTTGGAGTTTGGTTGAAGGAGGTACCGGAATATGCTGTGTTATTTTGGCAATTGGCTATGTTGGGGGTCTTGGTAGATTTGCCAGGGGCACCATTGACGACGCTTGCGCAGGCCACCGGAAATATAAAGAAATTCTATATTTATGTCGGTGGGTTAGGATGTGCTGTACTTCCCGCAAGTTATGGATTATTTGAACTCGGATTTCCGCCTGTTGCTGCATACATTACTTATGTTGTAGTTTATACCTATTTGGTTTATGTACGTCTTTTTTTATTGAAAAGACAGATTGGTTTTCCTATACGTCCATTTGTGGTACAGGTTGTAGGAAGAGGGGTTATAGTGACAATTGTTTCGTTTGTTTTGCCTCTTGTTTTGGCTAATACGCTTCAGGAGGGAGGAGAACGGTTTATATATGTTTTTGTCTCAAGTTGTATATCGGTTTGTGTTTCAACTTGGATTATTGGAATGGGCAATAGCGAACGAAAAAAGGTGATTTCATTCGTCAAAAATAAATGTGTTTTATGGATAAGAAAATAAAAATAGCATTAGTGACTTGGCTAGGAACAGGTAATTTTGGTACAAGTTTGCAATCTTATGCTCTACATAAAAAGTTGGAGGATTTGGGCTATGACGTATGTATCCTGCATCCATTTGTTTTTATGAATGGGACATCTTTCTCTTTTTTCCGTTGGTTACTGTATCAGATTAGGAGATATGGCTTGTCGTTGAAGAGAATATTCCGTGCTCGTACTGTCAAGCAGCAAAAATTGGATGTTTTTAATAAAGAGAATTATAATCATAGGATTGTTCATAATTTATCTGATTACCGCTGTTTGTTGTCAGAAGTAGATGTTTTTATGACGGGAAGTGATCAAATATGGAATTGTTGCCATCGTTTTGATTCTTTTATGTTTTTGGATTTTGTAGGGGGCGGGAAGCGGGTTGCTTATGCTTCAAGTATAGGGACAAATTGTGTTCCCGAAAAATATGAAGCCCGGGTGAAAGAATTATTGTTCTCATTCCAACATATTGGAGTCAGGGAAGGGTATACGGCTCGATATCTTTCATCTTTATTGGGGAAGAATGTTTCACGGGTTTTGGATCCTACTTTTTTACTTTCATCTCAACAGTGGTTGGATTTTTCCCGGAAAGCTGATATTCCTTTTCGACTTCCATCAAAATATATTCTATGTTACTTTGTGGGGAATAGAAAAGAATACTTGTCTCAAGTCGTAAAAGTACAAAAAACATTGGGTGTACGAGACATTATTCTTTTACCGTCTTTGGAGAGTGGGAGTTTGGAATTGTACCATGCAATGGTGGATGAAAGTGCAGGACCTTATGAGTTTGTACGGTATGTGGCGGAAGCTGAGGTTGTATGTACAGATTCATTTCATGCTTGTGCCCTGTCTGTTGATTTATCAAAGGACTTTGTGGTGTTTAAAAGATTTAAGGATACAGAGCAAGGCTCTCAGAATGGTAGAATTCACGATTTTCTTGATTTGTTCGGGCTTACAGGACGGCTATATGATGATACGGGTATGGATTGGGCTAAGCCTGTAAATTATGGATTGGTACAAGATCTCTTGCAAAAGGAACGGAAAAAGTCTATGGATTATCTTATTCATTCAATAGAGAAATAATATGGTACGTTGGAAAAAATATCTCAAAAGGTTAGGGCGCTTTCTTATCGGTGGATTTCCTGTTCATCATGTGACCGTAGTTACCTTATCTCCAAATGAACTTCTTGAGGGACGTTGTGCTTTGATTACAGGAGGTGCAAGTGGTATTGGATTGGCTATAACAAAGGCTTTTCTGCAGGCTGGGGCATACGTGGTCATGACCGGTCGTGATGAAAGAAAGCTTAAAAAATGCTTTGAGGAATTGGATGGAAGATTTCCCAATAGGGTTTATTTTTATCGTATGGATAATTTGGATGTAAGCTCTTTTGAAGACAGTTTAAGGGAGATACTCACTTTGTTATCAGGAAAAAAGATAGATATACTGGTGAATAACGCCGGTGTGGAAAGCACGGCTATGCCCCATGTAACGGAAAGTGATTTTGACAAAGTTGTTGATACGAATTTGAAAGGAACATTTTTTCTATCCCAATTGTTCGGGAGATATATGGTTGATAATGAAATAGAAGGAAATATTCTGAATATCTCATCTTCTTCCAGTCTCAGACCGGCTAATTCTCCTTATATTTTGAGTAAATGGGGGATAAGGGCATTAACCATGGGGTTGGCTAAATCTCTGGCACCGCATGGAATTGTGGTGAACAGTATCGCGCCAGGGCCTACGCAAACATCTATGTCGAATTTAGATGACGATTCCGACATTACATTGGTTTCCAGTCCTATCGGACGTTATGCCAAACCTGAAGAAGTGGCACAGATGGCTGTAGTCTTAGTGAGTGGGATGGGACGAACGGTCGTCGGAGATACTGTTTTTATGACCGGGGGATTGGGGAATCTTACAGTAGATGATTATAGTCGACGTTATTCTTTTGAATAATGTGGAATGAAAAAAAGTATAAGAAATATGGAAACTTATTATTCTAGTGAAAAGGGTATACAGATACTTGTCAAGCTGTTAAAAGCTCATCATATAAAGAAGGTGGTGACCTCTCCTGGAGGGACTAATATGATGTTGAATGCTTCATTGATGTATGATGGAGGATTTGAAATGTATTCATCGGTGGACGAAAGATCGGCTGCTTATATGGCTTGCGGAATGGCAGAGGAGAGTGGTGAACCTGTTGTACTTACATGTACCGGTGCCACGGCGGCTCGTAATTATATGCCGGGATTAACAGAAGCCTTTTATAGGAAGTTGCCCGTGTTGGTAATCACCGGTACACAAGACTTGAGACGGTTAGGAAATTTGTACGACCAGGTTACGGATCGTAGTGTACATGCCAAGGATATTCTGACTTTTAGTACTTATATCCCGTCAGTACGTGATACGAAGGATGCGGAAAATGCGGCATTGCGCATTAATCAGGCGATTTCGGCTTTGACACTTCATGGCGGAGGACCGGCTCATGTGAATTTGGAAACTACATATAGCCGGGATTTGTCGGTTAAGCAATTGCCGTATGTTAAAGTTGTCAGACGAATTGATTATGATGGGGATTTCCCTCCTTTGCCCCAGGGTAAGATAGCTATATTTATTGGGGCACATCGTCCATTCACAGCAAGAGAGACGGGTTTGATTGATGCTTTTTGTGAAAATAACAATGCTGTGTGTTTTTGTGACCATACAAGTGGTTATAAGGGGAATTTTAGGCAGGTGGATGCTTTATTGACAGTACAAAATGCACCATGTTTACAGGATATTCGTTTGATGATACATCTGGGGGAAGTTTCTGGTGATCATTTTAATATGGGGGGGAAGGCACAAGAAGTGTGGCGCGTGAATAGGGATGGACAATTGCGTGACAGATATGGTAAGCTTACTTATTTGTTCGACATGGACGAATCCCATTTCTTTGAGAAGTATGGCCAAAAGCGAAATGTAGGCAAGGGTACACTTTCTTTTTTGAAATCATGTAGAAATGATTATGTCAGATGTTATGAGAAAATTCCGGATTTGCCATTTTCAAATATATGGATGGCTAAACAGTTGTCTTGCAGACTTCCAGAGGGGTGTGCCATACATTTCGGTATTCTAACTTCTTTAAGATCGTGGGATTTCTTTGAGATTCCAAAATCCGTGAATTCTGCATGCAATGTGGGAGGTTTCGGTACGGATGGGACTCTTTCCTCTCTTTTGGGGGCAGCTTTGGTTCATCCTGATAAGTTGTATTTTGGAGTTTTGGGAGACTTGGCCTTTTTTTATGATATGAATGCTTTAGGTAACCGGCATTGGGGGAAAAATATCAGAGTTTTATTGGTAAATAACGGTAAAGGTTGTGAGTTTACTCATTATCTGAATCCTGGTCATATATTTAAAGAAGGTGTGAATCCATATATTGCGGCTGCTGGACATTATGGCAATCAGTCGCGTACATTAGTAAGGGATTATGCCAAAAATCTTGGTATAAATTATTTATCTGCTTCTTCTAAAGAGGATTTTTTAGAAAACATGGGTACTTTTCTATCTACTGAAATTAATAAGTCATACCTTTTTGAGGTGTTTACGCGTGATACAGACGAAAATGAGGCTTTACGTTTGATTACAAGTACCGGATTGGTTGGAGACGTCAAGCAAGTTTTGAAAGAAAAAGTAGGGAATGTAATTGGAGAAAAAGGGATGGAGTTTGTAAAACGTATACTGAAATGATTTGTAATGTCTGAAGAAAATAGTGTGGATATTGTTGTTTGGATGACGGTAATAGAGCCAATTAAAAAGGGGAAATGAAAAAGGTATTGGTTTTAATGTCTACTTATAATGGACAAATGTATTTGAAGGAGCAATTGGTTTCTATTTATGCTCAAAAAGGAGTAGATTGTACTTTGTTGGTACGCGATGACGGGTCTTCGGATTGCACAAAACAGATCTTGGCTGAAGAGGAAAAGAACGGTAACTTACGATGGTATGAAGGGCGAAATGTAGGGCCGGCACGGAGTTTTTGGGATTTGTTGTTAAATGCTCCCAAATGTGAATGGTATGCCTTTTCGGATCAAGATGATGTATGGCATGAAGATAAATTGAAGGCCGCATTAGAACAATTTGGAAATTGTGTGGACAGACCTGCTTTGTATTTTGGACAAACTCAGTTGGTTGATGAAAATTTGTGTCCAATGGATAGTGTAAAGATTCATCCTTTGTTGACTTATGGTGAAGCACTCATGTATCAGTTCGTAGGAGGGTGTACGATGGTATTTAACGATAAACTTAGAAATGAGTTACTGAAGTATACTCCTCGCTATATGAGAATGCACGATGTATGGATTTATGATGTTGCAATGGCATTGGGTGCATGGGTTTGTTTTGATGATAAGCCTTATATCCTATATCGCCAACATTCTCGAAATGCGGTTGGACAAGTGAACTCTTCATTATTCCGGTGGAGAGAAAGAATTGGAAGGTTACGGAAAAATGAAAGGATACGTTCTTCTATTGCCAGAGAATTATGGAATGGTTATGCTGAATTGATGGTGGAAGAACACAAGGAGTTAACGTTTAAGGTGATAAACTATAAAAAATGTTTCAACAAAGTTTCTTTGATTTGCGGACATGAACTTGATTGTGCAAACCATTTTGTGTCCATTTTTGGGAGATTGTCTATTCTTTTTAATTTATTTTGAAAATTTAAATTATGAAATATCCTGTAATTTCTGTCGTTACTATATGTTATAATAGTGTGAATACTTTGGAGGAAACGATAAAGAGTGTGGTGGAGCAGAAGTACCCATATATAGATTATGTAATTATAGATGGAGGGTCAACAGATGGGACTTTGGATATTATAGAACAGTACAAAGAACATTTGGGGTATTTCTGTTCCGAGCCAGACAAAGGCATAAGTGATGCGTTCAATAAAGGTATCTTTCATGCTAAAGGAGATTTGATTGTAATCATTAATAGTGATGATATTTTGCTGCCTAATGCATTGGAGGTGGTTGCAAAGTTTTATGAACCGGATGTGGATGTTTACAGGGGAAACGTGATTATCCGCAACAAAGATACGGGATTTACCGGGCGTGACATCCCCTCTATGAAGTTCCCGTTAATGCCGTTTTTTGTGAATGTAGACCATCAGGGTACTTTTGTAACGGCTGCAGCTTATCGCCGTTGGGGAGGATACGATTTGAAATTCCGTTATATGATGGATCATGATTTTTTAACACGGGCTTATCAGGGAGGGGCACGTTTTAAATACATTCCGGCTGATTTGGCAGAATTTAGATTGGGAGGAGTCTCAGTGGCTCCTATATCTGCAAAGAGATATGATATTGAGCACATTGTGTTGAATAATGGGGGAGGAAGGTGGTTAGCCAAGTTCTGTTATTTTTATTTTTGGGCTTTTGATTGCGTAAAAAGATTAATTATTTGTATCTTTGGCATAGATATGCTGAAACGCATGCATTACGCCAAAACAAATAAGGGGTAAGTGTGTATTTATGAATGATTAAGTATGAAAGTTTATTTTATAAACCCGCCTTTTAAGGCAGAATATGGTAAATTCTCAAGGGAATCTAGAAGTCCGGCAATAACAAAAAGTGGTGCTTTATATTATCCGTTATGGCTGATATACGCTGCTGCTTATGTAGAGAAGAATGGGCATGAAGTATATTTTTTGGATGCACCGGCAAAACCTTTAAATGAGGAAGTAACGTTGACCTTGCTTGCGAATAAGGCGGATGATAATACTTTGTTTGTCTTAGATACCAGTACACCTTCCATAAAAAGTGACGTGAGTTTTGCAGGACGTATCAAGCAAATGTATCCACATTCCTTTCTTGTTCTGGTTGGAACCCATCCTTCTGCATGTGCGGAGGAAACATTAGGATATTCCAAGGCGGTAGATGCGGTGGCGATAGGAGAGTATGATGAAACTATAAAAGAATTGGCTGACGCCATTGAGAACCGGGAAGAGCTTCTGCAAGTAAGGGGATTGTGCTTGAGGCAAGGGGAGACTTTTATACGTACGGGGATTATGCCTTTCATAAAGAATTTGGATGAAATCCCGTTTGCTTCCACTTTTATTAAAAACAACCTGAACGAAAGGGATTATTTCTTTGCGGCGGCTACTTATCCTTCTATCCAGATTTTTACGGGAAGGGGATGTCCGTTCCATTGTAATTTTTGTGTGTATCCGCAAACCATGCATGGACATATATTCAGGGCACGTTCTGCAGAGAATGTAGTGAATGAGTTTGAGTATATTGCGGAGAATTTTCCGGATGTCAAAGAAGTCGTGATAGAGGATGATACTTTCACGGTTAATAAAAAACGGGTTCTGGAAATCTGTAATTTATTGATAAACAAAGGGCTTAATAAACGTTTGAAGTGGCTTTGCAATGCACGGGTAAATTTGGACTATGAAACCATGTGTGCGATGAAAAAGGCGGGTTGTCGGTTGATTATTCCCGGAATCGAATCCGGGAGTCAGCAAATATTAGACAATATAAAGAAGGGAACGAAAGTGGAGCAATTCTATCGCTATGTTTCTGATGCAAAAAAGGCAGGTCTGCTTATTCATGCTTGTTACATGGTGGGTAATTGCGGAGAAACGAGAGAAACGATGAACGAGACTTTGAATTTGGCTTTGAAATTGAATACGGATACGGCACAGTTTTTTCCTTTAATACCTTATCCGGGAACAGAGGCATATACATGGGCTAAATCAAATGGTTATATAGAGTTGGACTATGCAAAATATTGTTTAGCAGATGGAACCCATAATACAGTGCTTTCTTTGCCGGGACTTTCGGCACAAGACATGGTGGATTTCTGTAACAAGGCTCGTAAGAAATATTATTTGCGCTTTAGCTATATCCTTCATAGGTTGAGGGTCGGGTTGGCGTATCCTTCTGATTTGAAGAGGTCTATAAAAGCATTTGGTAAGTTAAAACATTACTTGTTTTCTAAGTAACGTGTCTATGGCGATGGATATGGTATCTGTAATCATGCCGGTTTATAATTCCGGGCGTTTTATAGAAGATTCTATACTTTCTGTGATTTCACAGACTTATTCGTGTTGGGAATTGATTGTCGTGGATGATGGTTCAACAGACAATTCCAAAGATATTGTAGAACAATATGTGAAAAAGGACTCCCGTATACATCTGTTGCAGAACTATAAGCCTTTAGGCATTCCTGCTATTCCAAGGAATATAGGAATACAGCAGGCTAAGGGACGCTTCATCGCTTTTTTGGATAGTGATGATATTTGGTTCCCTACTAAATTGGAGCAACAGGTTCGGTTGTTTAATCATAAAAAAACGGCCATTGTTTTTTCTAATTATGAAAAGATGAATGAAGAGGGGTTTCGGGCAGGTCGAATTATAAAGGCTCCGGATACGGCTTCTTATGAATGTTTGCTTAAAGGTAATGTGATTGGAAACCTGACAGGTATTTATGATGTTGCGAAAGTGGGGAAGGTGCTGTTCAGGCCGATTCATCATGAAGACTACGCTTTATGGTTATCTATTTTAAAGAAAGGCTTTATAGCTCGTAATACGAATACGGTAACCGCTTTATACCGTGTGCGGAAAGCTTCCGTGTCTTCACGGAAGTTAGCCGTGCTCTCTTGGCAATGGAATATTTATATGAATGTGGAAAAAATAGGGATTATAAAGTCTGCATATTATTATATTAATTATGCATGTAGGGCTTTGCATAAGAAATTAATTTGATTTCTTATGCAAAGCTTGTTGGTTGGGAAATAGGATTTTCCGCAAATCGGTAAGGTAGGGAAAATATTGTTGGATAATCAAGTTTATCCCTGTTGCAGCCAGTAGGGCAATGGAAGTTACGGTTAAAGTAAGGGCGTATGAGGCATTGGGAGCGAATAGCGAAATGATGCTGCCGAATAAAGCTGGCATTACTCCGGAGAAGAAGTAAAATATAATGGAGTTCTTTCCAATGTATTCCAACCATTTTACCTGAGGGAGCAGGTGTGAGAGGGTAATGATACAAATAATACTGCATAGGATGGTCAGATATTCCCATAAATGCATGTAGATGTCCGGTATTGTTTTTTGAAGCTGTGCGGGATTTGTAATCATGATACTGTAAAGGTATACGAAAGCTGCTACTCCGAAAACGTAGGGTTTTGATATTATTTTGTTAATTCGGGATTCGTATCTCAAATATATACCGCCCAAGCTCATCAATAAGGTAGAAGCCATTCCTGTTTGATAGTACCAAGGAAAAGAGGAGGGGAAGATACCTCGGAGGTGTATTCCCAAAAGGGACAAAAGAGTGCATGCGACTACATAGAACGCCATATGACTGCGTTGGCTCAGTAACAAAACTGCCAATAAGATTTGTGCGACGGATAAAGCGGAAGTAAACCAATAACTGGTTCCTCCCCATACATCATGAAGGTATTGCCCGAAAGATAGGGGATTCCCGTGGAATATCATTTTGGGGATGTAGATTAAGGTCGAAAAGACGAGGGTGGGGATGACTAACCTGAAAATCACGTTGGCTATCAGCTTATGATATTCCTTTTTTGGAAAACAGATTGTTTCGGGAACTTTCATATATTTTTTGAAAAGCAGGTAGCCGCTAATAAAAAAGAATGTGTTGACATAGAACGGTGTCAGAGCATAACCGTATGAAAAACCTGCATCTCCATAGTAGAATTCACTATGGAGCAAGTAAACGGAAATCATGCAGAGTGCGCGGGCTGTATTGATCCATTTGATATTTTTGCTTTGCATCCTTTTAAATTCATGCCTGTTTGATAAGTTTCTTTATTCTCATCTTCGCTTCCCAAGGTAGGGATTGTACAATGAATTGTACGGAATTATAAAAAGTATATTTTAACGAAGATTTCAAAGTATAGCTTATTTTTAATTTACCGGCCACTTCCATGAGTGCGTGGCATATTTGCATGCGGTCATGACCTGAAAGATATTCTTCCGATGGTATTTCGGATAGTTTTTTTATTATGGCTATTATATGTCCGTTTTCGTGGCGGGTTACGGTTATGTCTGCGTGTGCACCAAGTAAACCTTGAATGATAGACCTTTCCGTTTTGTTCCAGATGACGAGTTTGCCATTCTCTTCGTCAATGTTATACTGGTGAAAACCTTTATATTGTTCCGTTTCAGCTTCGTTAGGATGATGGTTGAGATATAATATGCCCCCGGTCTTCAGTGTGGAGAAGGCTTCTTGTATGCCTTTTATGGGCATGGCAGAGTGGTCGAGTGCATTTTGGATGATGATCAGGTCTGCGTCGTGGCAGGGAAAGAAGTCCGACAAGTATTCCACCATGCCGAATTCTATGTCCGGCAGGTTACGGTGGTACCTTTTCTTAATGTCATTGAACACATCAGCCAATGGGTCTACGTAATGGAGGTCAAGTGCCGTTTTAGTACCATTAATCTCTATATAGTTACCGGTTGCATAGCTTAATCCGCATCCCACGTCCAAAACGTTAGGTTTGCAGGAAGTGCAGGATGAGAGGAAACGGTTTGCGTCAAAACATTCCAAATCGATGATTCCGCCATAGTTTGACCATTGCATCATTCCGTTGAATGTCTGTTTCCAACGATACACATTGTTCCAAAAAGCCTTTTCATAAGGGATTCCGTCAATCCATTGGCTTATGGCCTTTATATATTTTTCCATGTCCGGCTTTGAATAAATATGCCTTTCCCCTCGTGGTGAAAGGAAAGGCATCATGTTCATGAAATATTCTCTTATTTCGCATAACTTACCGAGCGGGTTTCTCGGATAACCGTGATCTTTACCTGTCCCGGATAGGTCATTTCATCTTGGATTTTCTTGGCAATCTCTCCGCTCAGGCTTTCCGTTTGCTTGTCGTCAATCTTGTCCGCACCCACTATGACGCGCAACTCGCGCCCGGCTTGGATAGCGTAGGTTTTCGTGACACCCGGATAACTCATGGCGATGTTTTCAAGGTCGTTCAGCCGCTTGATGTAGGCTTCCACGATTTCGCGGCGTGCTCCCGGGCGTGCTCCACTGATGGCATCGCACACTTGTACGATGGGAGCGAGCAATGAAGTCATTTCCATTTCGTCGTGGTGGGCACCGATGGCGTTGCAGATATCTGGTTTCTCTTTATATTTCTCGGCCAACTTGGCACCGTAGATGGCGTGCGGCAATTCCGGTTCCTCGTCGGGCACCTTGCCGATGTCGTGCAACAGGCCGGCGCGTTTGGCCTTTTTCGGATTCAGACCCAGTTCCGAAGCCATTACGGCACAGAGATTGGCTGTTTCACGGGCATGCTGCAACAGGTTCTGTCCGTAGCTGCTGCGGTATTTCATCTTACCCACGATACGTACCAGTTCCGGATGCAGGCCGTGGATACCCAAGTCGATGGCCGTACGTTTTCCCGTTTCGATGATTTCTTCTTCCACTTGCTTGGTCACTTTGGCTACCACTTCTTCGATACGTGCCGGATGGATACGTCCGTCGGCTACGAGCTGATGCAGGGCCAGGCGGCAAATTTCCCGGCGTACGGGGTCGAATGCAGAAATGACAATGGCTTCGGGAGTGTCATCCACGACAATCTCCACGCCTGTGGCAGCCTCCAATGCACGGATGTTGCGTCCTTCACGGCCGATGATACGTCCTTTCACTTCGTCGTTGTCAATGTGGAATACGGTCACGCTGTTTTCGATGGCCGTTTCCGTCGCTACGCGCTGTATGCTTTGTATGACGATGCGTTTGGCTTCCTTGTTGGCTGTCAACTTGGCTTCGTCCATGATTTCATTGATGTAGCTTGCCGCGTTGGTCTTGGCCTCGTCTTTCAGGGATTCCACTAATCGTTCACGGGCTTCATCGGCACTCAGGCCGCTGATGGCTTCCAGTTTCTCGCGCTCTTTAGCTTCCAGTTCTTTCAATTCTTCTTCGCGGCGGGCCAGTCCTTGCTGTTGGTTTTCCAACCGTTTGCGGTCAGTTTCTATTTCGCCTTTTTTGCGGTTCAGGTCGTCCTGGCGTTGGTTCAGGCTCAGTTCACGTTGTTTCAGGCGGTTTTCGTGCTGCTGTATTTGTTGGTTGCGTTGCTGCACTTCCTTTTCCAGTTCCGACTTCTTGTTCAGGAACTTTTCTTTCACTTCGAGCAGTTTTTTCTCTTTGATGACTTCGGCTTCTTTGCTCGCTTCTTCGATGATTTGCCGATATTTACCCGTTGCCACATAGCGGAACAAAGCGAATCCTGCTATACATCCGACGATGAGGCAAGCTACGGAGATTATAAATACCATATCTTTTTTTGTTTATAATGAATAATATAAAAATCACGCACCGCTCACCCCGTCCGCATGGTGCGGAGAAAGGGAAACAGTGCGTGTGGTTTTTCCTGTAGAATGAATGTTTTTATTGTGCTTTCGTCCCTAAGGTTTCATCCAAAGTGTCCAACATGCGTTTCATGCTGTCGACGAATGGCTGTGTATCGTTACGGAATTCGTTTTTTTTCAACGAGAGCGCAATGCTCAACGCTGCCATGCACAAATAAATTTCATTGCCCTGATCCGGATACTGGGCTGCATAGCTGTTGTATCGTTGGTTAATCAGCTTTTCGGCTGCCCGGTAGGCTTCCTCGTCTTTCCGCCGTATGGTGATGGACAAAGGTTGCTGTCCTAATCTCAGGGTTATGGTAAAGTCCTCGCTTACTTCCATGATGTTTTACACATTTAAAAGTGCGATACACTTGTCTACTTCACGCACTAACTTTGATAATCTCGACTTAGCGTTTTTCATGTCTTCGCTACTGATGTCGATCATCTTGGCCGTTTTCAAGTTGGCATAATCTGTTTGCAGGCGGTCGACTTGCGAATGTAGCGCGGCTATGGTGGCGTTTTTTTCTTCCATGATGCGCGACAACGCGGCATAACGGTCTTTCAAGGCTTTGTATTCCAACGCCATTTGAGTGACGCGAGCCTCTAATATCCGTAATAATGCATCTTCTTCTGCTGTCATTTCTGCCTTCTCGTTACAAAATTAAGAAAAAACGTTTAACGTCCCAAGCGTTTTTTATTTTTTCTCGTCCATGTCTTTGGGTTTAGGCTCTTTCTTGGCCAAAAGGACGATGCGGTGGACATATTCGGTCATCCATGCTTCGCTGTACCCTAAACGCATTTGGTATTGGCGGATGTTGACGCAAGTGCGTCGTATGTTGTCATCGCGCCAGTCGTTCTTGGTCATAATCTGATGTACGGTTTTGGCTGTCATGCCTCGCAGTGCCTTGTGGAACATCGAAGGCATGCGGAATTTCCATTGCATCAGGTTGCCCATGAGCATCATCAGGTCTTGGCTGAATCCCTGGAACATAAGCAGATAGTTCTTGATGTCGTTCACATTGCGGCAGTTACGCTTGATGCTGGCATCTATCTCCTTGAAAAAGTTTTCTTCCATGCCGTAGACATCCATCAGCATGGTGCGGCAACGTTTCCTCTCGCCGATGCCTAGCTTGTTGTTTACCGTGGGGACGTGCAGCGTTTGTTTAAAGATGCGCAGGTCCGGTAGTACGGCCAGATTGCTGATTCCCATTTGCATGGCCATTACGGCTTGGTAATATACACGGATGAGGGTCATGAAGTCCTCCATTCCTCCCACTCGCGAGGTTTCTTCTTGGGGAGCTTTGCCCAATAATTTTGCTATTATACCCATTGTATTTTCTCTTATTCGGTTAAATTCAGGGTACAAAGATAGTGAAAGGTGAGCGCAGAGGCAAGCGAAAACGCAGTTTTCTGGCTTGGCTATGCCGAGCCGCATCCTATCTTCGTGTAACAAAGATAGTGAAAGGTGAGCGCAGAGACAAGCGAAAACGCAGTTTTCTGACTATGCCATGTATAGGAAAGGGATATAAAAACGGCGGGAATGCAGTGTCGGTGGGGGATTGAGCCACCCTTGCATTCCCGCCGGTCAAAATGAAAAAGAGAAATCAGTTTATTCCTGCTCGAAAACCTCCTCACTCAGGCGCATGAGGTATTGTCCGTATTGGTTCTTCAGCATAGGCTGAGCCACTTCACGCAATTTCTCCGCGCTGATCCAACCCTGACGGTAGGCGATACCTTCCAGACAGGCCACTTTCAGCCCTTGCCGCTTCTCGATGACTTCGATGAAAGTAGAGGCTTCGGAGAGGCTGTCGTGCGTGCCGGTATCCAACCAGGCGAATCCCCTCCCGAGGGTTTTTACTTTCAGTTTCCTTTCATTCAGGTAAACTTGGTTCACCGTGGTGATTTCCAGTTCACCCCGGGCCGACGGTTTGATGTGCGCCGCTACGTCTACCACACTGTTGGGATAGAAATACAAGCCCACCACGGCGTAGTTGCTCTTCGGCGAAGCCGGTTTTTCCTCTATGCTCAGACAGTTGCCGACCTTGTCGAATTCGGCCACACCATAGCGTTCCGGGTCGTTCACCCAATAACCGAATACGGTAGCTTTTTCCTCTCGTTCGGCATGAGCTACAGCTTCGCGCAGCATGCCGGTGAATCCGGCTCCATGGAAAATATTGTCACCCAATACCAGACAGACGCTATCGTTTCCGATGAATTCGCGTCCGATGAGGAAAGCCTGAGCCAATCCGTCGGGAGAGGGCTGTTCTGCATACTCGAAGCGTACGCCGAAGTCGCTACCGTTTCCCAACAGCCGACGGAATCCCGGCAGATCGTGAGGCGTGGATATGATCAATATGTCGCGGATGCCGGCCAGCATCAAGACCGATACGGGATAATAAATCATCGGTTTGTCGAAAATGGGAAGCATTTGTTTGCTTACGCCTTTTGTGATGGGGTAGAGACGTGTGCCCGACCCGCCGGCCAATACGATACCTTTCATAATATTATATGTATATGTGATTAATAAGCATTTTCCTCATTGTGCCTCAGCATGTTCAGGAGCGTGCGCCACATGATGCGGAGGTCGAGCCCAAAACTCCAGTTTTCCACGTACCAGATGTCGGCCTTCACGCGGTTCTCCATCTGGTCCAGCGTCTTTGTCTCGCCGCGGAAGCCCTGCACCTGCGCCCATCCCGTGATGCCGGGTTTTACCAGATGGCGCACCATGTAACGGCGAATCAGGCGCGAGTATTCCTGCGTATGGAGCAGCATGTGCGGGCGCGGCCCTACGAGGCTCATGTCGCCTTTGAACACATTGATGAATTGCGGCAACTCGTCGATGTTGGTTTTGCGCATCAGGTTACCGAATTTGAATTTGCGTGGGTCGTCCTTGGTGGCTTGTAGGCGGTCGCTGTCTTTGTTGACGTGCATGCTTCTGAACTTCAGGCAATAGAACTCCTTTCCGTCCAGTCCGTTCCGTTTTTGTTTGAAGAGAATAGGCCCCGGGCTTTGTATTTTGATGATGATACCCGCAATGAGGTACACAATAGGGAAGACGGTAAATAGGAACACCCCGGACGTCAAAATATCAAAAAGCCGTTTCACTCCACGGTTCACCGGGTCTTGCAGCGGCTCGTTTCGCACGCTCAGTAGCATGGTGCTGCCTAAGTGCGACAATTCCATACGTTTGGTCAGGAACTCCATGAATACGGGCAGGGCGTAGAAACGAATCATGTGGTCTTCGCAGTAACGGAATATCTCGTCCGTTTCTGCCGTATAGTCGGTGTCGGGCACCATGTATAAGTCTGTCACTTCTTGGTGTTGGCGCAAGTAACTCATTACCATCCGCCGGTCTCCCAAATTTTTCAGGTGCATGTCTTCCGGAAGTTCTTTACGGGTGAAGATACCTAAAATCTTGAATCCAAGACTATGGTCGTTCAGTGTATGGTAAATGTCCTCTAAGTTCCACGGATGTCCCACCAATACGACGTAGCGTAAGTTATGCCCTTTCGAACGGCTGTGTTTCAGGATATTGTGCACGATAGTCCGCTCTGCATACAGCAGGCAGAAGAAAAAAGAAGCCCCTATGAGGAGTTCTTCGCCGGCCACGTTCATCCGCCGTATCAGACTGATAGCCGCTATCATGAACAGCGTTTGCAGGCATACGGTGTAAACTGAACGTCCCAAGATGTCATTGCCGTACACCATGTGTTTCAGGAATACGGGTGGGGCTATGTAAAAAGTAGGGAAAATGGTCAGTGCGCCGATGAGCAGTTCTGTTTTCAGGGCGTATGGAAAGCTGAAAGCCAGTGCGAAGCTGTGGGTCAGCGCAAAGGCTAACCAATAACTGGCCATCAGCAATATGATATCGTTGCAGATGATGGCGGATTTTACAATGCCGGATTCTTCCAGATTCTTAATTTTCATATTTTATCTCTTCGAAAGGTTGGTTACGTGACTGCGAATGTATATATTTTTATGGAATCCTACAATAATATATTGTTTTTAAATTGATTGAAAATTAAAAAAGCTCGAAATAAAGAACTATTTCGTTTATTTATTTGGAATGTATGTCAAAGATTTCTAATTTTGTGGCTTGAATGGAAATAATCAGAGAATAATTAAGAATAATATGCCCAACAAAACTTTTCAAACAAACGATGCTGTAGAAGAACAAAGTTCCGATTTTAATTATCGTGAGATATTGGATGCGGTCATTTTGCATTGGCATTGGTTTGCCATATCCATTATCGGTTGTCTTTTCGTCGCTTTTTTATATTTAAGGTACAAGGCTCCGGTTTATTCGACTGAAGCTGAGGTCTTGATTAAGGAAGAAGACCCCTATAAAAGCAGGATGCAAGGGAATGCTTTGGCCGACTTTTCTCAGTTGGGAATCTTGACGAACAGCAACGGTTTCGATAACGAAGTGGAAATTTTGAGCAGTAAGACGTTGGCGCGGCGCGCTGTGACTAACCTGAAGCTTTATGTCCGTTATGCGTTTGACGGTACGGTGCGCGACGAGGAACTTTACCGTACATCTCCCATTTTGGCCGACATGTCTTCGGTGGACTTGGACACGTTGGCCATGCCGGTATTTTTGGAAATCAAACCTTTGCAGGAGGGGGGCTATCACATAGAAGGCGAGGCGTTGGAGGAGCGTTTTGAAGCCAATGTCAAGACGCTTCCGGTAAGGGTGAAGACCTTGTCCGGATGGGTGTCTTTGCGGCCTAACCCCGATCCTACCTGTGTGTTTGATGACCGTTCACTGAAGGTTTACATTTATCGTCCGACGCTTATGGCAGAGGCTTTTCTGGAGGCTACTTCCATTGAACCCATTAGCAAGATGACGACAATAGCCCGTATCACGAAGAACGATACGCAACGTCAGCGGGCGGAAGATTATATGAACGAGTTGATTCGCGTGTATAATGAGGATGCCAATGAGGTGAAGAATGAGGTGGCTCTCAAGACGGAAGCCTTTGTCAACAAACGTATCAAGATTATAGATGCGGAACTGGGTACGACCGAGTCGGATTTGGAAATGTATAAAAAGAGGAACCAGTTGGTAGACTTGATGTCGGATGCCGAGGCTGCCTATAAAGGTATAGAAAACTATCAGACGCGGCAGATAGAGTTGCAGACGCAGATGCTTTTAGTGAAATCCTTGAAAGAGTATGTGGATAATCCGGCCAATAATATGGAGATTATTCCGGCAAACCTTGGCCTGACAGATCAGGGCTTGAATAACATTATTGCCGAGTATAACGCCAAGGTTGTGGAGCGTAAACGTTTGCTGAAAACGGCACCTGAGTCCTCGCCCGTTGTGGTATCGGCGACGAATGCCATTGCTTCCCTTTATCCGGGCATCCGCCATTCTCTTTCTACTGTGTATGACAACTTGCGGGTGCAGAAACGGAATGTGGATGAACAGTACGACTTGTTCGTCGGACGGCTTTCCAATGCGCCTACGCAGGAGCGTGTGCTTTCCGATATAGGCCGTCAGCAGTCTGTAAAGGCGGCACTTTATCAGATATTGTTGCAGAAGCGCGAGGAGAACGCCATTTCTTTGGCCTCCACGGTGGACAAGGCGCAGGTTATCGACGCGCCGGAAAGTACTATCCGTCCTATTTCTCCGAAAAAGAAACTGGTGGCGCTTATCGCTTTGGTGATAGGGATAGCCATTCCGGCCGGACTGATATACTTGCTGAACTTGTTGCGTTATCGCATCGAAGGACGTAATGATATTGAAAAGCTGACCGATTTGGCCGTCTTGAGCGATATTTTCGTGGCCGGGGAATTGAAGGACGAAAAAAGGGCGATTGTCGTGCGGGAGAATACCAACGACATGATGGAGGAAACGTTCCGTAGCCTGCGTACCAATTTAGGCTTTGTCATGAAGAAGAGCGAAAAGGTACTCTTGTGCACGTCGGTGATACCTGGTGAAGGAAAGACTTTCGTGTCAACCAATCTGGCCATGAGTATGGCTTTGATGGGGCGCAAAGTCTTGGTGGTCGGATTGGATATCCGTAAGCCGCGATTGGCCAAGTTGTTCGGTCTGGTCACGGGGCATCATGGGCTGACGACTTATTTGGCCGGGGAAGACAGTTCGGACGGATTTTTGCGTGAGCAGATATTCAATTCCGGCATGCATGCCAATCTGGACGTATTGCCTGCGGGTTTGATTCCGCCTAATCCCGGTGAACTGATTACTTCGGAACGTTTGGATGATGCTTTTGCACGTTTCCGCGAATGGTATGACATGGTGATTGTCGATACTCCGCCTGTCGGTCTGGTGAGCGATACCTTATTGTTAGGGCGTTTGGCTGATGCAACTCTTATTGTGTGCCGGTGTGATTATTCTCTCAAACGTAATTTCAATATCGTGAATACGATTCATCAGGAAGGAAAATTGCCGAAGATGAACTTGGTGCTTAACGGGGTAGACTTGCAACAGCGCAAGTATGGTTATTACTACGGTTACGGTAATTATGGCCGTTACGGCCGTTACGGTTCTTATGGCAGCTATGGCGGTTATGGTAATTATGGCGGTTACGGTAAGGAGTCACACGCTAGTAAATCAAAATCCCGGCACGGAAGCAGTCGTTATCTCCGTGAGGACCATTTTGATGATAAGGATTGATACCTTTTTTATATATAGGGTACGGAAAGAAAAAGGGATGGAGGTTAAAACCACCATCTCTTTTTCTTCTTTTGTGCCACGGGTTGGTCTTCTTCCCATTCTTCCTGTAACAGTTGCGCCATGCTTTTCTTTTCTTTGATCATCCGGTAGATGGTACCCCAGTCCGGAAGTCCGCCCAAGTTGCGGTCGTCGATGAACAAGTCTGCTTTCAGCTTGCGGCTGTAATGTCGGTTTTTGTCGGTGTCCTCTTCCGGAAAGTCCTTGTTTACGGCATAAAACTCTACTCCTCTTTGGCGGCACCATTCTACGGCCTCGTCCAACAAACGCCCTTCCCGTACGCTCCATAAGATGAGTTGGTGGCGGTCTTCGATGAGCTTTTTCAATGTTTCTACTGCAAAGGGAATCTCACGTCCGATTTCAGGGTAACGGTGTTCTACGATGGTTCCGTCGAAGTCTACGGCTATGATCATATTCGTCAATTTAAATTGTTTTTGGTGGCAAAGATAGTTTTTTTCCGGGTAAAACGAAAAAAAGTTTCTTCCCTTTGTGCTTTTTCGCGCCTTTGTTCGTAAACCGTGTAAAGAGTCAAAGGAAGACTATACATTAATCTTTAAAAACGTAGAGAAATGAAGAACAGAATCCTTGCAGCCATGGCATTGTGCTGCGCTACTTCTTCAACGATGCCTCTGTGGGCCGCCGAGTATGGCGACCCCACGATTGTTACAGTGGAACCCAATCTTGCAACCGACGGGACGGGAGGGGGAAAGTATTACATCTATCATGTGGCTACCCGGAAGTTTATTGCAGCCGGTAATGCTTCCGGCACGCAACTGAGCGTGGATTCCATCGGGCAGGAAATAACCATGGCTTACGGGGAAGAACGTCCTCCGTTATTGGTACAGGAACCGAAGGTGCCGGGCAAAGGTTGGATTTTTAACATGTTGGACGGGCCGTCCAACGGCAACCGTTTTCATGAGATTTATGTGACCGGTACTGCAAGTGCATACGTGGATTGCGGGTCGGACGGCCATACCTTGTGGCAAATCCAAAAGCAGGAAAATGGTTATTATGCGATAAAGATTGTGGACCAGGATCCCGATTTCGGGACGGTTTCCGGCAATGCGGTGACGATGAACGGCGTGTGGGGCGTGAATCCCGGTAGCACGGTGGTGTATCCTTTTGCTGATAAGGAACAGGGCGGTTTTGATAAGGTAGAGACCGATTGGGCGTTTGTTACGCCCGAAGCTTATTTTGTTTATCAGGCTAAAAAGGCTTTGCAGGCCCAATTGGAGTTTGCCGGCGAGAACGGTTATACGGATGTGGCAGGATATGTGGCGCTTTACGAAAAAACAGATGCCACAGCTGAAGAGTTGGAAAGTGCGGCGGATGAACTGCAACAGGCCGTGACCGACCGGTTGGGGGCCGGAGCCTCGGAAGAACAGCCCAAATTTACCGATTTGTTGGCCAATCCTTCGTTTGATGCGGGCAATGGAGGTTGGATTGAAGATGGTGGTTCTCCAGCATTAGGGCATCAGAAGAATGACAAATACCAGGACCCGGATGATGAATCTGTGGTAATGGACCAGTTCTGCGAGAAGTGGACCAAACCGGGAGGAACCAGTGCCATACATCTTTATCAGAGGTTTGGGAACATGCCTTCCGGCCGTTACCGTTTGTCGGCCGTGACTTTGGGTTACAATCAAAGTAATTTGAACGATATCCCCCGGGGGCTGTATCTCTTTGCTGATGCGTCGAAATATGACGAGAAGTTCAGGGCCGAGGCGCATACGGTGAAATTTTATGGTATAAAGAATGGTGCACCGGGCGGTGCCGACGTGCCTGCACCGCGTAAGGTCGTATTGGAGTTTTATTCCCGGGGCGGCGATTTGACGCTTGGCTTTATGACCGAAAACACCAATTGTAACTGGTTTGGTATAGACAATGTGAAGCTCGAATATATGGGTAACGAAGGCGGGCTAGCTGCCGAATTGGCCCGTACGGTAAAAAATGCCGAGGCTTATTTGCAAGAACAGACAGGAGCTAATGCGCACTTCTCGGCATCGGGCAAGGCGAAGTATGAAGAAGTCTTGGCCTGCGCCAAGGAAGCTGCGGGAAATGCAGGGTTGGCGGATGACGATTGGGCTGCCGCAATCCGGATGGTGAATGCCCGGAAGGATTCCTTGGCTGTGGATATTGCCGCTTATAAGAAACTGAACGACGTGGTGATTCCTATGTTGGAGGCCAGACTTGACGACAGTCCTTACAGTGAGGTCGGCTTGCCTTCTTATGAGGATTACTTGGACAAACTCTACCGGGCCTATGACGACGGTTCGATGGCTCCGGCGGAGATAGACGGGGCAGAGGCATACGCCGAAGAACTGTTTAGGCAGGACGTGGCCGACATGATGGAGAGCGGGGCTACTGACAATGTGACAGGTCTGTTGGCCAACCCGAGCTTTGCAAAGAGCAATGACGGATGGATTAAGACCGGGAACGGCGACTTTAAGAACGAAGGTACGGAAATTACCGAAGTTTGGAATGGCCGGGATTGGGAAGTTTATCAGGACGTGGCCGGTTTGCCCGAAGGTTTCTATAAAATCACCGTGCAAGGATTCTATAGCCCGAGTTCTCCGACCACGTCCGTATGGCATGAGACCTGGGGACTTGAAGGAGACGAAGTGAACAAGGTGATGGCCTCCGTGTTTGGAAACGAAGCCTCTGCCCCGGTCCATCATATCGCCGACTTCCCGCGTAACGACAAAATGACAGAAGGAGGTTGGGAGCAAGTGTCCGGTACGGCAGACGAAAACCTGAACGGGAAATGGCTTCCTACAGACAAGGCGTCATCGCAGGAAGTGTTTAAATCCAATCCGGGGAATTATCTCAACACCGTGACTTGTTACGTGGGCGAAGACGGCAAACTCCGGGTCGGCATGAGGCTTGCCGGTGTGACGCGTAATGAGTCGTGGGTGGCTTTCGATAACTTCCAGGTCATTTATCAGGGGCTTGACAACCAGGAAGGCGCAGTGGCAGCCTTGCAGGCGAAAATCAATGAAGCCAAGCAGGTGGGGGCTGACGGGAGCCTGATACCGTTGGATGTGCAGGAACTTCTGCAGGTTACTGTTTTGGAAGCGGAAGAAGTGGTTAAGGGTGAAGTTTCAGCCCGGTTGTTCAAGGAAACCATGGCTGCGTTGTCAGCCGCCATAGAACAAGGCCGCACATCCATTGAATTGCTGAAGGAAATGGACCGTCAAGTGGTCCGGCATGATCAGGCATATAATGAAGGTTCTTATGATTCGTATGGCCAGGATGATGTAGACGCGCTTTTGAATGTTGTTTATGAAGTCATGGACGTCATCGACGGCGGTTCATTCGAGAGCGTGGGGATGGTTGAACAATACATTGCAGATATGAACAATGCTTACGGCAAGATGAAACAGAGTGCCATCGACTTTTCTGCCGCTTCCAAGGACGAACCGTTGGATGTCACCGTACTGTTGGAGAACCCATCTTTCCAACAGGAAGATGAAGAAGGGAATGTGGTGTTCAATTATGACGGTTGGGACGTGGAGTCGGATGCAGAGGTTACTACAGCTGCCGACTCGGTCTTTGAATTCTTCAATTCCACGAAAGCCGATATCCATCAGGGCTTGTATAATATGAAGCAGGGCTATTACCGCATTCGTCTCAAAGGGTGTTATCGTTACGGGGATAATATTCAGGCCGCGACGGCTCATAGGGACGGAACGGAGAATTTACTGGCTTATGTTTATGCCCAAACGGAAAGTGCGGATTTTAAAGGCGTTCTTCCAAGTTTCATGGAGTGCGTGCATGACGGTTTGCTTTCTCCCAATGATGCAGTGTTGCCTGATTCTTTGTTCCCCGGTTCCGAACGTACATACCATTGTGTGGCCAATGACCGATTGGGTATGCGTGCTGCCATGACATGGGGATATTACGATGCGGATAAGCCTTTCTATGTGAAAGAGGGAGAATCAGTGAACATCGGTGTGCGCAAGGATGAAGGGGTAGCGGCAGACTGGGTTTGCATCGACGACTTTTCCCTTGAATATTTGGGTGACGGTGATGGCAATAGACCGGACGATTTCGTGGATAATATTGGTGAGGTACTTGTTGGTGGAACGGCTACGGTGGTTGCTTCCGCATGGTACACCGTCAACGGGGTGCGTGTAGCCGAACCGAAGCAACGCGGCATTTATATCCGTCGGGACAAGATGAGCGACGGAACAGTAAAGGCCGTGAAGGTCATGATGAAGTGATTTGAATCATAGGATGCTTTATTTGTGTCCCCACACAGTTTTAGGCTGTGTGGGGACACAAACTTGTTAAAAAGTGACGTTTTTCGGCTTTTTTCTTCTTGAATTATTGTTTAAATTAAATTGTTCTTGTACTTTTGTAGACGTAAGAAATCCTGATAAGGGACTGAAACATTATAATTAACTTAATTTTTCAAGAAGCATGAAAAACAGATTACTTGCTTTGATGGCACTTTGCGGTGCGACTTCATCTACCATGCCTTTGTGGGCATCCGAGAATTGGCCGGATCCGGCTTTGACTTTCGTAGACCCTAATTTGACGCAGGACGAGACGGGAGGAGGCGTGTATTACATCTATCATGTGGCCACCGAGAAGTTCATGACGAACGGTGATTGGAAAAACAACTGGAAGACAGAACTGGTCGTGGGTGACGAAGGGCAGGAAATGACGCTGACGTATGGGAACGATTATGAGTTGAGCCGTCGTCCGCAGTCCGACGAGGAATATACGGATGCCAAGGGGTGGCGTATCAGTATGATGAACGGGCCTACTAATGGTGGCTATCATGAACTCTTCATCCGCGAGGCTTCCATGGCCATTTGTGTGGATCATAACAAACAGGGGCATATTTTATGGAAAATCGTGTCGCAAGGTAACGGTATGTACCGCATCAAGATGCTTGACGAGGACAGCAAGTACGGTGTGGCGGCCAATGACGGGATGTATAAGAACGCCTATATGGGCGTGAACGAGGGCGAAACGGGCGTCAATCCTGTGATGGACATAAATGTGGCCGGGTACGAGAACGGACAGTTGGACTGGAAGTTCGTCGCCCCCGAAGCTTACGCTGTGTTCAAAGCCAAGAAGAAGCTGCAAGCGCAACTTGATGCGGCGGATGAAGCCGGTTTCACGGAAATCAGCACTTATGCGGCTCTTTATAAGAGTGCGGATGCTACAGCAGAAGAAGTGGAGGCGGCTACGGAAGAATTGAGTACGAAAGTGCTTGAATTCAAATACGGTTCGGCTTCCGAACAGTCTCCTGCCGACTTGACAGCTAAGATAAAGAATGCTTCGTTCGAGAGTGCGGACGGTTGGACAACTTGGAGTGCCACGACCAATGACAGTTTTAAGCCTGTGACGAAAGCCGAAGGCGAAATCGCAACATCGGACAATTCCGATTTCCGCACATTCTTTGAACGATGGACAAAGAATGCGCCGAATGGTGACTGGTATGTGGAGCAGGAGCTGGCAGACTTGCCCGATGGCAAGTACCGTTTGGGTGCCTATATCATGTCGCAGATGACCGAGGAGCAGGGCGGCCCCAAGGCTCTTTCGCTTTACGCCAAGACCGGTTTGGGCGAGATATCGAAAGTGGCCGATGTGCCGTCGCCGAACGGCGGAACTTATGCTGCGCCTTATTCCGTAGAGTTTTCCGTTGTCGGAGGGAAGGCTACAGTCGGGATGCGTTCCGAAGGATATGAAGGAAACTGGTGCGGCGTGGGTTATTTCACCTTGCAATACATGGGGAAATCCGGTGCCGTTTCAGTGCGTGACATGTTGCAGAAAAACATCGAGGATGCAGAAACCAAATATGCGGAATACGTAGGGTCTAATGAACGTTTCAGCCTGTCCGGTCAGGAGAAGTACGAGACAGACATTAAGTTTGCCAAAGAGGCTTTTGGCAATACCGAATTGGACAATGACAGCTTGATGGGAGTCATTGCTGTGGTACAGCAACGCATGGATTCTTTGGCTTTGGACATTGCGGCATACAGGACGTTGGATGAGAAATACAATGCGTTGAGCGATAAGTACGAAGAGGATTACGAAAACAAAGAAATCTATTTGGACTCTTATGAAGAGTATCTCACCCAGTTGGAAGATGGGTTAAACAATAAGACGTTTGACCCCAGTGAAGTGGACAGCATCCAACCGCGTGCCGACCGCATCCTGCGGCAGGCTGTCTTGGAATCCTTGCAATCCCCTGACGGCATGCGTGACGCGACGGGCCTGTTCACGAACATGGACTTCTCGAACGGGACTAACGGTTGGGCTAAAGAGGGGAGTGGTGACTTCAAGCATAGCAGTGCTAAGATTTGCGAACTTTGGAATGCGCGGAGGACGGATGGCGTGGTTTCGCAAGAATTGAGCGGACTTCCTTCTGGTTCATATAAAATTACGATGCAAGGATTCTATTCCCCGAGTTCAAGTAACGCCAACGGATGGCAACAGGGGTGGGGACAAGAAGGTGATGTGACTAACGATGTCTTGGGATATCTTTTCGCCAATGATGCTTCTGTGAAGCTCCACCACGTGATGGACAGTCCCTTGACAGAAGAAGAGAAGGGGACAGCTAGCAGGTACGAGCAAATAACCTTTACCGATGATCCGCGTTACAAGGATAAGTGGTTGGTTCGTAGTGTGGCAGCGGCGGCTGAAACTTTTGCCAACTTCCCCGACCGTTATATCAACGAAGTGGTTTGCTACGTGGGTGAGGACGGCAAGCTCCGTTTGGGGGTCAAGGCGGCTACGGCTTCACATGATTGGTTGGGCACGTGGATTGTGATGGATAATTTCAAGGTGGAATATCTCGGGGCCGATGATATGAGCGGTGCCACGGTCTCCATGGAGGCTTTGATTGCACAGGCTGCGGCTCTTCGCGACAAGGAAGTGCTCACCACGCAAGAGGCCAAGGACGGCCTGGATGAGGCCATCGAAGCCGCCAACAAGGTTTTGGCCGAAGGCTTGACGTTGGAGGTGTACAACGAACATGTGGCTGCATTGAATGCCGCCATCGAGGCCGGTCAGGAAGCTATAGATGCGGCTACTGCCTTGGAGACGAAGAACGATAACCATAATAACAAGCTAACCTCTACGGGTGAAGGCAGTTATGATGCTTATATCGACACTGAGGGTTTTGCTGAACTTGAAGAAGTCGTGTTGAAAATCGAAGAAAAGATAAAGAGCGACGGCATATTTGCCTCTATGGAAGAAATAGACGGCTATAATGTGGAGCTTAATAAGGCTTATACCAAGATGGTGAGTGGCATCATTGATTTCTCTACCGCAACTAAGGATGCACCGGTGGATGCCACAAGCCTGATTATCAATCCGGGTTTCCAGACGCAGACTTTTGATGAAAACACGCAGCAATGGAAAGATGTCTCTTCTGCGGAGGGTTGGACGGCCACAGGTGGAAATGCCACAAGCGGTCTCAACTATGAGATATACAATGACAGTTGCGAGATTCACCAAATGCTTTACAACATGCCTGCCGGTTATTATCGTATAGTTTACGATGGACTTTATCGTGCAGGGGATATCACTCCTGCGGCTTTGTCGCGCCGTGACGGTGAGGAACCTTTGAATGCAGAAGTGTTCTTGGACGGAAAAGAATCCAAATGGAACAAAAAATTGGTTTCCATTTTCGAGAACATCAGCGAATATAAATATACCACCGATGACAAGCCAATGGCCGACAGTTTGCTGACTCCGAAAGAGGAAGGTATGTTGTACCATTTTATTATCAATAATGTAAGTGGTGCGAAAGCTGCCTTTGAGGAAGGTGTATACGAAGGTAACTTTAGTTTCCGTGTAGAAGAGGGCGAGGAGCCTGTATTAGGTGTGCGCAAGATTGCTAAGGTTCAGAATGACTGGACTTGCTTCGATAACTTCCGTCTGTATTATTTGGGAGACGGCGATGCCAACAGGCCGGACGACATCGATGATGCCTTGGACACGAATATTGACGAAGTCGTAACGGACGGTAAGGCAACGGTGGTAAGTTCCGCATGGTACACCGTCAACGGGGTGCGTGTAGCCGAACCGAAGCAGCGCGGCATCTATATCCGTCGGGACAAGATGAGCGACGGAACAGTAAAGGCCGTGAAGGTCATGATGAAGTGATTTGAATCAATAGGATGCTTTATTTGTGTCCCCGCACATTTTTGGGCTGTGTGGGGACACAAAACTGTTAAAAAATGGAGCTTTTCTGCTTTTTTCTTCCTGAATTATTTTTTTAATTAAATACTTCTTGTAATTTTGCTGTCGTAATAACTATAGCAAAACATTATAATTAACTTAATTTTCGAGAAGCATGAAAAACAAATTACTTGCTTTGATGGCGCTTTGCGGCGCGACTTCATCTACCATGCCCTTATGGGCATCCGAGAATTGGCCGGATCCGGTCTTGTCTTTCACCGATCCTAATCTGACGCAGGACGAGACGGGCGGTGGCGTGTATTACATCTATCACGTGGCTACCCAGAAGTTCATGAACTGCGGTCCTTGGAAACACAGTGATTGGAAATCTGAATTGATAGTGGCCGATAGAGGCTTGGCTGTTACTTTGACGTGGGGACAGGACTATGAGTTGAGCCGTCATGATCCCTCAGCTTCAGACTATAACGCTGCATACGGTTGGCGTTTGTCTACGATGGAAGGTTATTCGGATAAGAACTTCCATGAGCTTTACCTCTATAATGGGGAATGTATTTGTGTGGACCACAATAACCAAGGCCACATGTTGTGGAAAATAATGAAGCAGGACGATGGGACTTACCGTATCAAGATAGCCGACGAAGACCCCCTGTATGGAGCAGAGAGCGACAAAGCGCAAGCGCTTATCGGTGTTGGTGAGAACGATTTCGGGGTGAATCCTTTGATTATTCCAGGGTCGGCCGAGTCTGTGAATGCAGGCTTTGATTGGAAGTTCGTGGCAGAGGATGCGTATGAAGTTTACATAGCCAAAAAGGATTTGCAGGAACAGTTGGATGCGGCAGACGCTGCCGGTTTCACGGAGATTGCCGATTATGTCGCCCTTTACAATAAGGCAGACGCGAAAGCGGAAGACGTGTTGCAAGCCGTGGAGAATCTGAAGTCGGATATTATGGATTTCAAGTACAGTTCGGCCACGGTGACTAATCCTATCCCGGTGACGGAACTGATTTCCCAACCTTCGTTCGACCAAAGTACAGACGGGTGGGTGACCAAACGTGAAGGGTCTACAGGTAATTTTGTCCGTAAGACAGGCGATAAGATGATAGCTAGCGACAACAAGGAATGTGAGAACTTCTTTGAATATTGGATTCCGTCTGCAGAAGGCAATCAGCCGAACTGGTCCATCACTCAGGAGCTAAAGGATTTGCCGGATGGAAAGTATCGCTTGGGTGCTTACATCATGACCAACGTGGTACCTAATGAGACCGTGTCAGGTCCTAAAGGCCGCTTCCTGATGGCCAAGACATTGGCCGGCGAGGTGCGCAAGGAAGCCGACGTGCCTGCGGTAGTGAATCCCGACAAGTCGAATGGCTATTTTGCACCTTACACGTTGGAGTTCTCCGTCATTGGTGGTACAGCTACTATTGGTATGGTGGTAGAAAACGCAAACTCCAACTGGTCGGCGGTGGATAATTTCACGTTGGAATATCTTGGCAAGGCAGAAGCGGTTACGTCCCGTAGTCTTTTGGAACAGAACATTAAGGATGCGGAAGACAAATATGCGGAATATAAAGATGCAAATGAACGTTTCAGTGCAGTTGGCGAGCAAAAATATGAAGAGACTATCAAGACGGCCAAAGAAGCCGTGGCCAATACCCAGTTGGATGACGAAACCCTGTTGGGGATGATTAAGGCAGTGCAGCTCCGCATGGATTCGTTGGCATTGGATATTGCGGCGTATAAGACTTTGTCGGCCAAGAAAGATGAATTAGAAGCGGCCTATGATGAAAAATTCCCGGATGTGGAGTTAGGCTTGTATGAAGATTATCTGGATGAGTTGCTGAGCGGATATAATGACCGTACTTTCAATCCCAACGAAGTGGACAGCATCCAACCGCGTGCCGACCGCATATTGAAACAGGCTGTATTGGAATCCTTGCAGGAGCCTGACGGCTTGCGTGAGGTGACAAGCTTGCTTACGAACCCGGATTTCTCTAATGCGACGAACGGGTGGAGCAAGACGGGTAGCGGTGATTTTAAGCATGACAATACCGGCGTGGCTGAACTTTGGAATGCCAAAGGGAGCGATGGTGAGGTTTATCAGGAATTGAACGGGTTGCCTTCAGGTTCTTACAAGATCACGATGCAAGGGTTCTATTCCCCTAGTTCGGGCAATTCCAACTCTTGGCAGCAGTCTTGGGGGCAGGAAGGAGATACGGCTAATGACATTTTGGGGTCATTGTTTGCCAATGATGCTTCTGTGAAACTTCATCACGTGATGGATTATCCTTTGACGGAAGAAGAAAAGGGGACGGCCGAGCGTTACGAACAAATCACCTTTACGGACGACCCGCAATATAAGGACAAGTGGTTGGTACGTCTCAAACCGGCAGTAGCCGAAACGTTTACGAAGTTCCCGGACCGTTATGTCAATGAGGTGGTTTGTTACGTGGGCGAGGATGGTAAGCTCCGGTTGGGCATCAAAGCGGCTACAGCTTCTGTTGATTGGACCGGTACATGGACAGTCTTCGACAAGTTCCAAGTGGAATACCTCGGGGCTGATGACATGACCGGTGCCGTGACTTCGCTCAATGCGTTGATTACGCAGGCTACGGAAATGTTGAACAAGGAAGTGCTTACCACGCAAGAGGCTAAGGACGCTTTGAGTAAGGCTATCGAATCGGCTAATGCTGCGGCGGAAGGTGAATTGACTTTGGAAATCTATACGGAGCAAGTGGATGCCCTGAACGCTGCCATCAAGGCCGGTAATGAGGCCATTACTGCGGCTGCGGCTTTGGAGACCAAGTATGACACCCACCAGGATAAGGTGTCGGGGACTGGTGAAGGTAGCTATGAGGACTATGTCGACACGGAAGGTTACGAGGAGTTGGCCGACGTGCTTGTGGAAATCGATGACAAAATCAACGGGGAAGGCATATTCGCTTCCATGGCTGAAATAGATGATTACAACACCAAGCTCGACCGTGCTTATTCTAAGATGATGAGTGGCGGCATTGATTTCTCTACGGCAAGTAAAGATACGCCGGTGGATGCCACTAATCTGATTATCAACCCGAGCTTCCAGAAACGGACTTATGACGAAAGTGCAGGAGAATGGAAGGATGAGCGTAATGCTGAAGGTTGGGTCAATGCAAGCATTGAAGATGCTTCTTCCAGCAAGGTGACCAGTGCATTGAATTACGAAATGTTCAGTGACAGCAGTGAAATCCACCAGACGCTCTACAATATGCCTGCCGGATACTACCGTGTGGTTTACAATGGCTTCTACCGTGCAGGCGGTTATATAGATGCAGCAGTGGCTCGTCGGGACAATGAGAAAGAAACGTTGAATGCCGAGGTTTATTTGAAAGGAAAAGAGTCTAATTGGACGAATAAGTTGGCTTCTATTTTCGACAATGTAAAGGAATATAAGTACGACAGCGGCGATGTAGTATTGCCGGATTCCTTGTTCCCGGATAAGACGGAGTTGCTGTACCATTGTATCGTGAACGGCGTGAACGGTGCAAAGGCAGCCTTTGAAGACGGTGCCTACGAAGGTAACTTCAGTTTCCGTGTAGAAGAGGGCGAAGAGCCGGTATTGGGCGTACGCAAGACCGGTAAGATTACGAACGACTGGACTTGCTTCGACAACTTCAAGCTGTTGTATTACGGCGAAGGCGATGCCAACAAGCCGGACGATTTCGTATCTTCTGTAGAAGAGACCGTGGCCGACGGCAAGGCAACCGTGGTAAGTTCCGCATGGTACACCATCAACGGTGTGCGTGTGGCTGAACCGAAGCAGCGCGGCATCTACATCCGTCAGGATAAGATGAGCGACGGCACGACTAAATCCGTGAAAGTAATGGTGCGTTAAACCACCGTTATGATATATCAATAAAAATAGGTTCATAGATTAGATTGGAAGGGGGGACGAAGCGATTTCGTCCTCCCTTTTTCTCTGCTTCCCCCGTGAAATGGGCAAAACACCATTCATCCTTCAGAATATATGTTAAGCCTTTCATAATGTTTGCGTTATAAGCTGAAGGATGTTTCAGGCATCTTTCAGCAAAGTTTCATTTCCTTGAGGAAAGGATGGAAAAGCATTCGGTTGAGAATGAAAAATCAATTGGCGCAGAACGGAAAATCATTTGGCGCAGAAATTTTTGTCGCTTTCTGCAAAGAAAGGGGGCTGAAAGATGACCTTTCTGTCCTTCATGCCGTAATGTGTTGTATGATAATTGTTTATTGTATAACCTGAAGGATGAAGGGGTATTTTGCAAACTTCTTGGGTGATGGGGTGGTTGCAGCCGCATGTTCCGGTAGGCACGCTTGTTTTTTTATGGATGTTTTGTCAGGCAAAAAGGCTTGCCATTGAAGTGAAGAATGGCTTAATTACGTTAAAAAACGGCTTTATTTTGGTTTTTTTCTTTCATTTTATTCTTTTTATTGAATACTTGTTGTACCTTTACGGCCATAATAATCCTATTAAAAGCGAAACATTATATTAGTATTAACTTAATTTTCAAGGAACATGAAAAACAGGTTACTTGCAGTGATGGCACTCTGTGGTGCGACTTCATCTACTTTGCCTTTGTGGGCAGCAGAGTGGGAGAATCCGATTCCGAATTTTGTAGAACCCAATTTGGCTACCGATGGGACAGGCGGGGGCGTGTATTACGTTTATCACGTGGTTACCCAAAAGTTCATAACGTGTGGCGATTATAATCATAATTGGGGGACAGAAGTGATTGTGGCCGATGAAGGAAAGAAGTTGGACCTGACTTATGATACCGATTACGAGCTGAGCAACCGCCCTGAGACCGATAAAGAGTATTCCAATGCCAAAGGATGGCGTTTCACCATGTGGGACGGGAAAAGCAATACAGGCCGTCATGAGCTTTATTATAGCCCGTCGGACAATGCCTTCTGTGTGGACCATAACAAGCAGGGACACATGTTGTGGAAAATATCTCCGGTGGGTGATGGGAATTACCGTATCAAAATCAGTGACGAAGACCCGACTTACGGATTGAGTTCCGAACACGCGGCAGAATATGTAGGTTTGGTGGATGAGACCCGTACGGGAGTAGATGCCTTTATCAATCCGGAAATGGCGGGGAATGAAAAAGCCCAGTTGGATTGGAGGTTTGTGACTCCCGAGGCTTACGAAGTCCTTTTGGCAAAGCGTGTGCTGAAAAAGTGGTTGGTGAGTGCCGACGAGGCCGGATATACGAGTTATGAAGAATATGATAAGGTGTATCAGGATGCGGCCGCTACTTTGGAGGACGTGGAAGCGGCTTCTGCGGGATTGAAAAAGGCCGTGTTCGACTTTAAGTTTTCCGGGGCTTCGGAAGAACATCCGGCTGATGTGACTGACGTGATAGAGAATCCGGCTTTTGACAACGGTTCTACCGGGTGGGACACGCAGCGCGATGACATCAGCGGGCAGGATAACTTTGGGGTGGCGGGTTCCACCCAAAATACTTCCGATGGAAGTGAGTTCAAAGGCTTTTTTGAGCGTTGGACAGCCACCAATCCGCAAACAAGTTGGTCTATCACGCAAGAAATCAATGATATTCCGGATGGACGTTACCGCCTGAGCGCGTATATTTTGACGAATGTGAAAGAGTCAGACGGAGGGCCGAAAGGACGTTACCTTTACGCCAAGTCGAAAGGAGGAGAAGTGAAGTTGTTAGCTACCGTACCATCTCCCGATGGTGCAGGTTATGCAGCACCCTATACGCTCGAGTTTTCTGTCATAGGCGGTTCTGCCACTGTGGGGCTGAAAGTGGAGACTCCGAATTCCCAATGGACGGGCGTGGACAATTTCAAATTGGAGTATTTGGGCGAAGCCGGTGCCATGACGATGCAGGATTACCTGAAGGAACACATCGCTGATGCGGAAAAGACCTACGAGGCTTACAAGTCTGCCAATAAAAAAATGAGCCAAAAAGGTGAAGAAGCTTATACGAAGCTTATCGGGCATGCCAAAGAAGTGGCTGCAGATGCGAGCGTGGACATTGAAACCGTGTCGGCTCTGATTGAGACCCTGCAGAAGCAAATGGACGTAATGGCCAAAGACGTGGCTGCGTATGACAAACTGGAACAGTTGTTGGTTGAGGCAGAAAATAAATATTGGGCATCTCCATACGAAGATATGTCGTGGCCTACGTTGGAGGATTATATCGACAACACGCTTAAGGTGGAGCAGGGAGATTGCAGTTTCGACCCGGCTTTGATAGACAGCGTCCAACCGCGTATGGACCGCTATTACATGGAGGACTTCAGGGTTGCCGCTTTAAGAGGGGAAATCGAGGACTTCACGCCCTTGTTGGTCAATGCGGATTTCACCAACAATGCCAATGGATGGCAGGGTGGTTCCGGGCAAGGTGTGGAAACGGGTGAAATGTATGATAAACAGACATTTGATGTCTATCAGGAAATAGAGGGCTTGCCCGAAGGGTCTTATGAGGTCTCCCTGCAAGGATTCCAACGCCCTACGTGGCACGATGCTTGCCAGGCAGCTTGGGGCACGGATGCCAAGGAGGCGCAGGTTACTGCGTATGCTTACGGTAACGACGGTTCCGTAAAGCTCCGCCATTGTTACGATGAGGTGTTTGACGAACCGATGCAGGCAGAAGGTTGGGGCAAAGATGTGCAATTGTCATTGCCGAACGACGAGCTGAGGAATGGCAAGTATGCCTTGGATGCTTTGACGGGAACGCATAAGGCTTTTGAAGAAGGTCATTTCGAGAACAAATTCGTTTGTTATGTGAAGGCTGACGGCAAATTACGCGTGGGCGTGCGGATGACTGAGGATGCAGGTCTTTCCGGGGACTGGACTACTTATGACAATTTCAGGTTGAAATATTTGGGCGCGGAGGATATGACCGGGGCCGTTTCTGCATTGGAGGCCCGGATTGCCGATGCGAAGGTACTGCTTGACGATGTGGAAACGCTTACCACCAAGGCCGCGAAAGATGCCTTGCAGAAAGCCATTGCCGATGCTACTGCGGCTTTGGAGGCAGAATTGACCCAGGAGTCGTATGCCGTCAATTCGGAGGCATTGAATGCGGCCATGGAGCTTGAAACCGAATCACGTGCGGCAGCAGCCAAGTTAGAGGCGACGGCTACAGGCCATGACAATAAGTTCAATGGTGCAGGAGGTACTGCCGAGTATGACAAATATGCCGGTACAGACGAATATGACGTTTTGTTGGAACTCGTGTCGGATGAAGTGTTGTTGGCCATCGACGAACGTTCGCTTGTCGATTTGGCCCAGATTGAAAGTTTTATGCAGCGCATGAATGAGGCTTATTGCAAGATGGTGGCCACGCAAGTGGATTTCAATGGGGCATCGAAAGATACTCCGGTGGATGTCACGGGCATGATTACCAACCCGAGTTTTGAGGAAATGGATGCCGACACACAAGAGAAAGTAAGTTCCGGCACCGGTTGGGAATGCAACAAGGTGCATAATGACTTGAAGGCGCAAGATTTGGTTTACGAGATGTACAATATCGAAGATGTCAAGCTTTACCAGACCGTGTATGCGTTACCTAAGGGGTTCTATCGGATTACTTACAATGGCTTCTATCGTGCCGGGGATGCCGAGCCAGCTGCTTTGGCGCGCCGTGACAATAAGGAAGAGGCACTGAACGTGGATGTGTATGTTGAAACCGCTTCCGAAAAGTTGTCCGTTCCATTGGCTTCCATTTTCGATAATGTGACGCTTTACAGTTACGACAGTTCGGATAAGGTTTTGCCCGATTCTTTGTTCCCTGACATGCCCGATATGATGTATCATACAGTCGTGAATGGCAGGGTCGGTGCCCGCAAGGCTTTTGAGGACAATGCTTACGAAGGGGCATTCAGCTTCGAGGTGAAGGAAGATGGCGAAGGTGTGACCATCGGGGTTGAAAAGGGCGCGGTTATCACCAATGACTGGACGTGTTTCGACAACTTCCACCTGTACTATTTGGGGGCCGGCGAGGCCAACCGTCCAGACGACATCCCGAATGGCGTGGAAGATACTGTGGCCGACGGTAAGGCTACGGTGGTAAGTTCTGCATGGTACACCATCAACGGCGTGCGCGTGGCCGAACCGAAGCAGCGCGGCATTTACATCCGTCAGGATAAGATGAGCGACGGTACGACTAGGTCCGTGAAAGTAATGGTGCGTTAAACCACCGTTATGATATATCAATAAAATAGGTTCATAGATTAGATTGGAGGGGAGGACGAAGTGATTTCGTCTTCTCCTTTTTGCTTTTGCTGCCTTTGTGTTAAAAATAGGGGCTTATCTTCTTTTTTTTATCCGGATTATTTTTTAGATTGAGTATTTATTGTAAATTTGCCACTTATAAGAAATCCTATTAAAAAGCGAAACATTAGTATTAACTTAATTTCTGTAAGAAGATGAAAAACAGATTACTTGCATTGATGGCTTTGTGCACAGCCACATCGTCCACATTGCCTTTATGGGCGGCCGATTGGGCGGATCCGAAGTTGACATTCGTAGAACCCGACTTGGAGGGAATCAAGGGTGGACAAAAGGAGGTGTATTACGTTTACCATGTGGCCAGTGAGAAGTTCATGTCCAATGGTGCGGATTTTAATACCACTTTCATCGTTTCAAATACGGGGCAAGAAGTGACATTGAGTTATGGACCCGATTACGAGCTGATTACCCATGCGAAAGATGCCAACGATTATTCGGCTGCCGAATCTTATCGTTTGTCGCTGATGAATGCGCCGACTAACGGTGGTTTCCATGAAGTATTTTTGGATCCCGGTGTAAAATGTTACGTAGACCACAATAAGCAAGGACACATCTTGTGGGATATTGTATCTCAGGGGAACGGCCTTTACCGTATCCGTGTGAATGCGGACGATCCTACTTACGGTACCAATAAAACCGAAAATGCCGCTTATAAGAATACGTGGATGGGAGTAAATCCCAATACGGATGGTACGTGGAATGAGGTTATCAATCCTTTGATAGTGCCCGGAACAAGCGGTTATGAAAAAGCTGAGTTCGACTGGAAGTTCGTAGAGCCGGAAGTGTACGAAGTATATGCTGCCAAGAAGAACGTGCTGAAACCGCAATTGGAAGCTGCCGATGAGGCCGGATATACGGATTATGCGAAGTACAAGGAATTGTATGAGAGTGCTGATGCTACGGTGGAACAGATAGAAGAGGCTGCAGAGGAACTGAAGGATGCCGTGTTGGAATTCAAATACAGTTCGGCTTCAGAGGCTACTCCCGCAGATTTGACGGCTAAGATTACGAACGCTTCGTTTGGCGATGGTTCCAATGGGTGGACTTCTTGGCGGGCCAACAACAATAATAATTTTGGTGTCGTGACAAAGAAAGAGGGTGAGATTGGAACGTCAGACGGTTTTGATTTCCGTACTTTCTTTGAAAGATGGATAGCCACACCTCCTACGGGAGATTATTATATAGAGCAGTCTTTGAGTGAACTGCCTGACGGAAAATATCGTTTGAAGGCTTACATCATGACGCAGCAGACGGCTGAGAACGGTGGCCCGAAAGGTCTTTTCTTGTATGCCAAGACGGTGGCCGGCGAAAGCAAGAAAGAGGCTGATGTACCGTCACCGGACGGCACGCCTTATGCAGCACCTTATACTGTAGACTTTTCCGTAATCGGTGGTACGGCTACTGTCGGCATGCGTTCCGAGGGCAGTAAGGACGGTTGGTCGGCTGTAGGTTATTTCACATTGCAATATATGGGTAAGGCGGGTGCTATTACGATGCGCGATGCTTTGAACCAGAATATCACAGAGGCCGAGAAGCAATATAAGGAAGAAATAAGCCTCAAGAAGCATAGTAAGGAAGGTGATAAGAAATATGAGGAGATGATAGCCTTGGCAAAGGCGGCTGTGGCTAATGACGAGGTCAAGGACGATTCTTTGCAATCCATTGCCAAATCTTTGCAGCTTCGTATGGATAGTTTGGTATCAGATGTTGCTGCCTATCAGACATTGACGACAAAGACAAACGACTTGTCTGTGGCATGGGATGAATCCATATATGCAGACCAAGATTTTCTTGATTATGAGGAGTACTTGGTTGGTTTGGAAGAAGCTTATAACCAAGGTACTTTTGACCCTACGGAAGTAGACAGTATCCAACCGCGTGCCGACCGGATTTGGAAAGCTTGTATTTTGGATGCTTTGGAAACAGGCGATACGGATAATGTGACCGGCCTGTTGACGAATCCTAACTTTACAGGTAATACCAATGGGTGGACTTATCAGAAGTTGGGCGGGCCGAACAATGATGGTTTGAAATATGGAAACAACGTGGCCGAATGCTACGAGCAGGCTTTCGATGTGTACCAGGAAGTTAACGGCTTGCCGGCGGGTACTTACGAGGTCAGTGTGCAGGGTTTCTATCGTCCGGCGGGAAATGCCACTTGGTCGGCTGCCTGGGGCGTAGAAGGAGATGCCACCAACGACGTGTTGGCATACGTGTATGGAAACGACGGAATGGTCAAGCTTCCGCATGTGGCCGACGGTTTACAAGATGAAAACATCGGTGAGGATTGTGCACAGTTGACAGCCGGAGGTGCGGACTTGGAAGGCAAATATGTCTGCAACGGCAAGAAGAGTGCTGAGTTGATTATGGCCGATGGTACGAGCTATCTGATGACTGTGAAGTGTTATGTGGGTGAAGACGGAAAACTGCGTTTCGGTGTGAAGATGCCGACGGCTCCGGAGTCTTTGACCGCGTATTGGACGTTGTTTGATAACTTCCAGGTTACTTATTTGGGTGCAGATGACATGAGCGGTGCGAAGTCTGCCATGGAAGCTTTGATTGGAAATGCTCAAGAACTGTTGAATAAGGAAGCGTTGACCACCCAAGAAGCCAAGGATGGTTTGAATAAAGCTATCGAGGCGGCTACGGCTGTAGTAGATAACCTGACTCCTGAAACTTATAAGGAACATAGCGAAGCTTTGAATGCGGCTATGGAAATTGGTCAGGAAGCCATTGATGCAGCTACTGCATTGGAAACGAAAAACGATAATCATGCGGATAAGTTGGGTTCTTCAGGAGAAGGAAGTTATGAAGACTATGCCGATACGGAAGGTTATGCAGAACTTGATGATGTAGTATTGGAAATAGACGAGAAGATAAGTGGTGACGGTATTTTTGCTTCCATGGAAGAAATAGCCGACTATAATGTCAAGCTTGACAAGGCTTATACCAAGATGATGAGTGGTAAGGTTAATTTCTCTGAAGCAACTAAGGATAAGCCGGTGGATGCCACTAACTTGATTATGTGCCCGAGCTTCCAAAGCAAGAAGTTCAATGCCGATAAGAATGAATGGGAAGACGTGCGTGCCGCAGACGGTTGGGTCAATGCAAGTATTGAGGACGGACCTTCCAGCAAGGTGACCAGTGCATTGAATTACGAAATGTTCAATGACAGCAGTGAAATCCACCAGACGCTTTACAACATGCCGGCCGGTTACTACCGTGTGGTTTACAATGGTTTCTACCGTGCGGGCGGCTATATAGATGCAGCAGTGGCTCGCCGGGACAATGAGAGCGAAACGTTGAATGCCGAGGTTTATTTGAAAGGAAAAGAGACCAATTGGACGAATAAGTTGGCTTCTATTTTCGATAATGTAAAGGAATATAAGTACGACAGTGGCGATGTAGTATTGCCGGATTCTCTGTTCCCGGATATGACGGACTTGTTGTACCATTGCATCGTGAACGGCGTGAACGGCGCAAAGGCAGCCTTTGAAGACGGGGCCTATGAAGGCAACTTCAGCTTCCGTGTAGAGGAGGGCGAGGAGCCTGTATTGGGCGTACGCAAGACCGGTAAGATAACGAATGACTGGACTTGTTTCGATAACTTCAAGCTGTTGTACTATGGTGATGGCGATGCCAACAAGCCGGACGATTTCGTATCTTCTGTAGAAGAGACCGTGGCCGACGGCAAGGCAACCGTGGTAAGTTCCGCATGGTACACCATCAACGGTGTGCGTGTGGCTGAACCGAAGCAGCGCGGCATCTACATCCGTCAGGATAAGATGAGCGACGGCACGACTAAATCCGTGAAAGTAATGGTGCGTTAAACCACCGTTATGATATATCAATAAAAATAGGTTCATAGATTAGATTGGAAGGGAGGACGAAGTGATTTCGTCTTCCCTTTTTGGTCATTCAGGCTGTACGTTACATCGCCGACCCGCCGATGGCGCCAAGGATGGCACTGGCCACGGCAATGATTACATTAAGCAAGGTGTTCCAAACTGTTTTGTTCATAGGCATTGATGTTTTAGAAGTTAAACTATTGCGGTCAGTCCGTGCCCATATAGAGCGACCAACCTTCTTTTATCTGGCTCATGGAGGGCTTCACCCCGCATTCCACCCGGCTCATGGCCGCCACCAACGGTGCCATGTGCGAAGGGTCGTACGGATTGAGGCATTTGTCCGGAGGGAAGCCGGTCAGCGCGCATACCTTACGGGTGTAGCTTTCCGTGTCGTTACCGTCTTCGGGCGGTGCCCATCGGGCAATGATGTCGCGTACCGTGCGCAGGCCGTATTTGTGGCAATAGGTGCGCAGCACGATGAAGGCCGCGCGGTATCCCCACGACATGCTCCTGAACGTGAAGAACTCCGGGTCGGGCTGCCGTTCGGCCAGGCCTTGCCACAGGTCTGCCGTGCGTCGGATATTGAGAGGGTTGCAGTTGCGCAACCCTCTTTGCTTGTTCAGCTTTTCCATTCCTTTACGGATTTAGATGCCGCCTTCTTCCTCGTCGCTGTCCTCTTCGGTCGCGAAGTCCACCCGTTCGAGCGTGAAAGCCTTGTTGTCGAGCGACATGGCTTTTTTGAGCTTGGCGTTAGGCGTGAAGCAGACGCGGAGCTTGGTAATATAGGCCGAGTCGTACTTTTCAGCTGTGTCGCTACCCAAACCGTTGGCCACGGTACGGAAGCTGCCGATGTCGCCCAAATGGACACGCTTGCCTTCTTGCAAGGCATAGATGATCTGTTCCTGCAAGGCCGACAGTACGGCCAGGCAATCGTGCCGCGTGACGGTACAGGAGCTGCTGATGCGTGTGGCAATCTCCTCGATTCCGATTTTGGAGAGGTTGACGATGAAACCGTAATACTTGCCCGGTGCTTCCGGGTTGCGCGGGTCTTTGCGTTCGATGACTTTGTAATTCATAATGTTTTTGTTTTTAAAAGTTTGTTTTTTGATTTTGTAACTCTCTTGTCATCCGGATGACAATGCAAAGGTAGGTATCCCCGAAAACAGGGGTGTGCATTATTGCACGTTCGTGCACGTTTCCGTCGGTTTCCGCTTGAAAATGTGCATTTTCGCCTGTTTTCCAAGGTGCTTCCTGCCTATGGATGGCCGGCTTATTCGTGCGGCCACTCGCGGAAGTCGTCGTCCGTCTCCTCCGGTTTGCCGAGGATGTCGATGACCATTTCGTATTGGCGGGGTGTAAAGCTCCGTTGCCAGACACCGAAGTGCAGTGCCGTGAGGCGTGCCCACAGGTCGCGTTCGGCCCGTAATACTTTGAACAACCTCCGTCTCGCGTTCCGTTCGGTGGAGTCGGGAAAATACAAAGTTGCCAGTCTCGTCACGTCGTACAAATTCTTTTTCATGATACATTTGTATTTGTTAGTTAATAAAATGGTTGTAAAATCCGGCTTGGGAGGCCGGATGTATTTCATGTTTCCGGTTAATGTGTCACTTGCCAGTACGCAAGGCTGAATTTTAAATATTCCTTTTTATTTGCTCGTGTTGTGTGAATTTCGTAATTTTGGACGATTTTTTACAGTTAAGGCATGGAAAATAAATTGTTCCGTTTTACGGATATATTCAAGGAAACCTTGTGGGGAGGGCATCGCATACTCCCGTTCAAGGGCTTGGAGGCCGATGGACGGCTGATAGGAGAGAGTTGGGAACTGTCCGGCATTCCGGGGAACGAGTCGGTGGTGGCAGGAGGTGCGTACGGCGGGTTGACTCTTACGCAGTTGGTTGAAAAAGGGGGAAGCACTTTGTTGGGCGAGGAGAACTTCAAGCGTTTCGGCACACGTTTTCCCTTGCTCGTCAAATTTATAGATGCGGCCCAACCCCTTTCCGTGCAGGTGCATCCGGATGACGAGTTGGCGCAGCGTCGCCACGGCTGTCCGGGTAAGACGGAGATGTGGTATGTGGTGGACGGGGCACCGGGAGCTTACCTGTTGGATGGGTTCAGTCGGCAGGTGACAGTAGACGAATACGCCGCGAGGGTGGCCGACCAGACCTTGCCCGAAGTGCTCCGGCACTATGACGTGCGTCCGGGAGACGTGTATTATCTGCCGGCCGGGCGGGTACACAGTATCGGTACGGGCTGTTTTATCTGCGAGATACAGCAAAGCAGCGACGTGACTTACCGGATTTATGATTTCGGACGTGTGGACAGCGAAGGACGGCCGCGCCAACTTCATGTGGAAGAAGCCAAAGAAGCGATAGACTATGCCGTGACGGAGCCTGAGGCGCGCCGCGAAATAGAAGCCAATGTGCCGGCCGAACTGGTAAGAAGCCCGTTTTTCACGACCGGTGCTTACCGGTTGACCGAACCGATGACGTGCGATTACGCCGACTTGGACAGTTTTGTCATCTTGATTTGTACGGAGGGAGCCTGCCGTGTGGCCTGCGGTGAAGAAGAAGTGAAACTCGCGGCCGGGCATACGCTTTTGGTGTCGGCCGATGCGGAGAGTGTGACGCTTGCGCCTGAAGGCGAGGCTACGATATTGGAATCATACGTGTAATTCAAAACCATTTTTATCTTATATGAATAAAATCAGCATGAAATTTTTCACGGTGTGGGCCGTGGCGGTGGTATGGCTTGCCACATCTTGTACTTCTTATAAGACCGTGCCTTACATGATCAACAGTGCGGAGGTTGACCTCGATTCGAGTGCCGTGCTTTACGAGGCGCGTATCATGCCTAAGGACGAACTGACCATCACGGTGAATTGCCCGGAAGATGCCGAGGCTGTAGTGCCGTTTAATTTGATTGCTTCACCCGCTTTGGGACGGGGAAGTAATTCGTTGACTTCCCAACCGACTTTGCAGACTTTCTTGGTGACCAATGACGGTACTATCAACTATCCTGTCCTCGGTACCCTGAAAGTAGGAGGAATGACGGTGAACCAGGTGGAAGACCTGATTGCTTCCAAAATCGAGGGTACTTATCTGAAGACCCGGCCGGTGGTGACGGTGCGTTTGAGCAATTACAAGATTTCGGTGTTGGGTGAAGTGGCCAGTCCGGGCACCTATACCGTGCCGTCTGAGAAGATTACGGTTTACGGGGCTTTGGCCTTGGCCAAGGACATGACCGTGTGGGGGCGCCGCGACAATGTGAAGCTCATCCGCGAGGATGCCACGGGCAAGAAGACCATCCATGAGTTGGATTTGAACGATGCCAATATCATCAAGTCACCGTACTTCTATTTGCAGCAGAACGATGTCTTGTATGTGACACCCAATAAGACGAAAGCCAAGAACTCCGATATCGGGCAGAGTACGAGTTATTGGGTTAGCGGCACAAGTATCGTGATATCCATAGCTTCACTTTTGTCGAATCTCTTGAAAAAGTAGGTTTGTGGATAAAATTCGGACACTCTAAAGTCCGTTTTTTAATCTGTGCAGAACTGTGAATCAATCTGCGCCAAACGAAAAATCAATCTCAGGCGAACGATTTTTCGTTTGGCGCAGATTGATTTTTCATTTTGAGGGGATTGTTTAACTGTTTGTTATCAGGCATTTCCATTCTTGTTTTTTTTGATTTTTTTTGTGTTGGTACTTGATTTTTTTATAACTTTGCAACATTCACACTAAACACTATAACATTATTTGAATTATCATGAGAAAAGTAGCATTGATTACCGGTATCACGGGGCAGGACGGCTCCTATTTGGCCGAGTTTCTGATTGAAAAGGGATATGAAGTGCATGGCATCATGCGCCGTTCTTCTTCCTTTAACACCGCACGTATCGAACATCTGTATCTGGACGAATGGGTGCGCGACATGAAGAAGAGCCGTCTGGTGAACCTGCATTGGGGCGACATGACGGACAGCAGTTCGCTGATTCGGATTATCAGCGACATCCATCCGACGGAGATTTACAACCTGGCCGCGCAGAGTCACGTGAAGGTGTCGTTCGACGTACCGGAATACACGGCCGAGGCTGATGCCGTGGGTACGTTGCGCCTGTTGGAAGCCGTGCGCATCTGCGGGTTGGAGAAGACTTGCCGTATCTATCAGGCTTCTACTTCGGAACTTTTCGGTAAGGTGCAGGAAGTGCCGCAACGGGAAACCACGCCTTTCTATCCGCGTTCTCCCTATGGCGTGGCCAAGCAATACGGTTTCTGGATTACGAAAAATTACCGCGAGAGCTACGGCATGTTTGCCGTGAACGGTATCTTGTTCAACCATGAGAGCGAACGTCGGGGCGAGACTTTCGTAACGCGCAAGATTACGTTGGCTGCCGCCCGTATCGTACAGGGTTTCCAGGACAAACTGTATTTGGGTAATCTGGATGCGCGCCGCGACTGGGGATATGCCAAAGATTATGTGGAGTGCATGTGGCTGATTCTGCAACATGAGACACCGGAAGATTTCGTCATCGCCACAGGCGAGATGCACACCGTGCGCGAGTTCTGTACGTTGGCGTTCCAGAACTTGGGTGTGGAACTGAAATGGGAAGGCAGCGGCGTGGACGAAAAAGGTATCGATGCAGCTACGGGCAAGGTGCTCGTGGAAGTCGACCCGAAATATTTCCGTCCGTGCGAGGTGGAACAGCTCCTCGGCGACCCGACGAAGGCCAAGACCCTTTTGGGGTGGAATCCCACGAAGACGACATTCCCCGAACTGGTACGCATCATGGTGGAGCACGACATGAAGTTCGTGAAGAAACTGCACTTGAAAGCTCAGTTGGATAAAGAATAAGACGGCTATGTTGGACAAGAATGCTAAGATATATGTGGCGGGACATCACGGATTGGTGGGTTCCGCCATTTGGAATAACCTGAAGCAGAGAGGCTACACCAATCTGGTGGGCCGTTCGCACCGGGAATTGGATTTGTTGGACGGAGCGGCCGTGAAGGCTTTTTTCGACGAAGAACAGCCGGACGCCGTGGTGTTGGCAGCCGCCCACGTGGGAGGCATCATGGCCAATTTGCAATATCGTGCGGATTTCATCTACCAGAACTTGCAGATACAGCAGAACGTCATCGGCGAGAGTTTCCGCCACGGGGTGAAGAAGTTGCTCTTTTTGGGCAGCACGTGCATTTATCCGCGCGAGGCTCCGCAGCCGATGAAAGAAGAGGTGTTGCTCACGTCGCCGTTGGAATATACCAATGAGCCGTATGCCATCGCCAAGATAGCGGGGCTGAAGATGTGTGAGAGTTTCAACCTGCAATACGGGACGAACTACATCGCCGTGATGCCGACAAACCTTTACGGGCCGAACGACAATTTCCATTTGGAGAACAGCCATGTGTTGCCGGCCATGATCCGTAAGGTCCATTTGGCCAAGTGCCTGAACGAAGGGGACTGGGAGGCTGTGCGCAAGGACATCGGCCTGCGTCCCGTGAGCGTGGTGCGCGACGGTGTGAAGCGAGTGGTGGATGCCGCTTCCACAGAAGCGGATATCCTCGACGTGTTGGCGCATTACGGCATCACGCCGGAGGCCGTGACGTTGTGGGGCACCGGCAAACCGTTGCGCGAATTCCTTTGGAGCGAAGAGATGGCGGATGCCAGCGTGCACGTGCTGTTGAACGTGGATTTCAAGGACACGTATGCGCCGGGCGAACGGGACATCCGCAACTGCCACATCAACGTGGGGACGGGCAAGGAACTGACCATCCGCGAAGTGGCAGAGAAAATTATGGCCGAAATCGGTTTCAAGGGTGAGTTGCGTTGGGATGCCTCCAAGCCGGACGGCACGATGCGCAAGCTGACGGACGTGACGAAGCTCCACCGCCTCGGTTGGCACCACACGGTGGAGATAGACGAAGGGGTGCACCGTTTGTATGAATGGTACCTGAAAGGAATCTGTATCAATCATCAGGGACACTAATATATATAATAAGGTATAGGATATGAAAAAGTTGTTGTCGCTTCCGCCGAATCTGGTGGAGTGTTTCCACGAGGTAGAGCGAGCCGACCGGAAAGAGTGGTTTTGTACGTCCGACCCCATCGGGCATAAGTTAGGTTCGGGGGGAGGAACGGCGTGGCTGTTGCAGGCCTGCAAGGAGTCCGAGACGGATGAAGGAGAAACATTTGCTGCATGGCTGTCGCGTGAGAAACGCATCCTGCTGCATGCCGGAGGGCAGAGCCGACGTTTGCCGGCTTACGCGCCTTCGGGGAAAATACTGACTCCGGTACCGGTGTTCCGGTGGAAGCGGGGACAGCGTCTGGATCAAAACCTTTTGTCGCTTCAGTTGCCCCTTTACGAGCAGGTTATGGAGCGTGCGCCGCAGTCGTTGCACACGTTGGTGGCCAGTGGCGACGTGTATATCCGTACCGACCGGCCTTTGCAGGACATCCCCGAAGCCGACGTGGTGTGCTATGGGTTGTGGGTAGACCCGAGCCTGGCTCAAAACCATGGGGTGTTCGTATCGGACCGCCGGTCGCCGGAGAGGTTGGCTTTCATGTTGCAGAAACCCAGTGTGGCCGAGTTGGGCGCACTGATGAGCAAGCATTTGTTCCTGATGGACATCGGGATTTGGTTGCTGAGCGACCGGGCGGTGGAACTGATGGTGAAGCGTTCTTACCGTGACGGGCAGTTGTCGTTTTACGACATGTACTCCGAGTTCGGTCTGGCACTGGGAGACCGTCCTACGTTGGACGACCCGGAGTTGAACAGCCTGACGGTGGCCATCTTGCCTTTGGAAGGGGGGAATTTCTATCATTACGGGACGAGCCGCGAGATGATTTCTTCCACACTGGCCGTGCAGAACATCGTGACGGACCAACGGGAAATCATGCACCGCAAGGCTAAACCCCATCCGGCCATGTTCGTGCAGAATGCCGAAGTGGAAGTGCCTCTGGAGGCCGCGAACTCGGAACTTTGGATAGAAAACAGCTTCGTGGGGCGCGACTGGACATTGGCGTGCCGCAACATCATTACCGGAGTACCTGAAAACCGTTGGCCGCTGAAGTTGGCCGCCGGTTTGTGCATCGACGTGGTGCCGGTGGGCGAGGAGGCTTTTGCCGCCCGTCCTTACGGTTTCAACGATGCCTTCAAGGGCTGCCTGTCGGACAGGGCGGTCCTGTATCAGGGCATGCCTGTGACGGAGTGGTTGGCCGAGCGCGGCCTGAAACCGGAAGACATAGAGGAAAACCATGATTTGCAGGCGGCCCGTTTGTTTCCTTTGTGCGGCAATGTGGAGGACTTGGGATTGGCTATGCGTTGGATGACGACCGAGCCTGAATTGGAGGATGGACGTAAGGTATGGTTCTCGGCCCGCAAAATGTCGGCCGATGAATTGTCGGCATACGCCAACCTGCACCGCCTGACGTGCCAACGTGAGGCGTTCCGGACGAAGAACCTGCCTTTATTGGCAGCCCATTACGAACGTAGCGTGTTCTACCAGTTGAACTTGGATGACGTGGCCCATGAATATGCGGAGGAGGATTTGCCTTTACCGGACGCATTGCCGGAGATGGCGGATGGGTTGACACGTATCAGCGATGCGATGTTCCGTGCCCGTGTGGCCGACCTGAAAGGTGAAGACGGGCGGAAATATGAAGAACAGGCTTTCGGATTGATGCGTAAGATGCTGACCGGCACGGCCTGTGCGGCCCGGCAGTCGCCTCGCTTGTCGGTCTATGCAGACCAGATCGTGTGGGGGCGCAGTCCGGTGCGTATCGACTTGGCCGGCGGATGGACGGACACGCCGCCTTACAGCCTGATGGAGGGTGGGAACGTGGTGAACCTCTCCATCGAACTGAACGGGCAGCCCCCGTTGCAGGTGTACGTGAAGCCTTGCCGGGAACGTCATATCGTGATGCGTTCCATTGATTTGGGCGCGATGGAGGTGGTGCGGACATACGACGAACTTGCGGCCTTCAATAAGGTCGGCTCTCCTTTTTCCATTCCGAAGGCGGCATTGGTACTGGCCGGTTTCCACCCTGACTTCAGTGCGGAAGCCCATGCGTCGTTAGAAGCTCAACTGGAAGCTTTCGGGGCAGGTATCGAGGTTACATTGTTGTCTGCCATTCCGGCCGGTTCCGGGTTGGGGACAAGTTCAATCTTAGCTTCTACCGTGCTAGGGGCCGTCAATGATTTCTGCGGCTTAGGATGGGACCGTTATGAGGTGGGCAACCGTACGCTCGTGTTGGAGCAGTTGCTGACCACGGGCGGAGGATGGCAAGACCAATACGGTGGCATCTTGCAAGGCGTGAAATTGCTTCAGACCCAACCGGGGGCTTGTCAACAGCCTTTGGTACGTTGGCTGCCCGACTACGTGTTTACCGCACCTGAGTACCGGGAATGCCATTTGTTGTATTATACCGGCATTACGCGTACGGCCAAGAGCATCTTGGCGGAAATCGTGAAAGGGATGTTCCTGAACGAGACCGGCCGTTTGGAGTTATTGGGGCGGATGAAGGCACATGCCTTGGACATGTACGATGCCATACAGCGGAACAGTTTTGAGGAGACCGGCCGTTTGGTCAGGAGGTCGTGGATGCAGAATTGCCGTTTGGACGAGGGGACGAATCCTGCGGCTGTCCGTGCGATTATCGGGAAAATAGATGACTTGTGTTTAGGGTATAAGTTGCCCGGTGCGGGTGGCGGTGGCTTCCTTTACATGATGGCCAAGGACGAAGAGGCGGCAGCCCGTATCCGGAAAATCTTGGTACAGGAGGCTGTGAACGACCGTGCCCGTTTTGTAGAGATGAGTTTGTCGGAAAAGGGGTTGGAAGTAAGCCGCAGCTAAGCTTTATCCTTTCTTTCTTGCCGATAGAAAAACGTGCGCCCCCGGAAACAACAAAGGTTTCCGGGGGCGTGTGTCTTCGTGGACAGGATGGCGGATTACCGGTCCTTGTACATGTTTTCGTAATATTTCTGGTAGTCTCCGCTTGTCACGTTGTCCATCCATTCCTGGTTGTCGAGATACCAACGGACGGTTTTCTCGATGCCTTCTTCAAATTGCAGGCTAGGTTCCCATCCCAATTCGTTTTTCAATTTGGTAGAGTCGATGGCATAACGCAAGTCATGTCCCTTGCGGTCGGTCACGTAAGTAATCAGGTCGAGCGAATAGCCTTCCGGGTTGCCGAGCAACCGGTCTACCGTACGGATGACGACTTTGATGATGTCAATGTTCTTCCATTCGTTGAAGCCGCCGATGTTGTACGTCTCTGCCGCCTTTCCCTTGTGGAATATTACGTCGATGGCACGGGCGTGGTCGATGACGTAAAGCCAGTCGCGCACGTTTTCCCCTTTGCCGTAGACCGGGAGGGGCTTGCGGTGGCGGATATTGTTGATGAACAGCGGGATCAACTTTTCCGGGAACTGGTAAGGCCCGTAGTTGTTGGAACAGTTGGTTACGATGGTCGGCATGCCGTAGGTGTCGTGGAAAGCACGGACGAAGTGGTCGCTACTGGCTTTGGAAGCGGAGTAGGGGCTGTGCGGATTGTATTTCGTGGTTTCCAGGAAGAAAGCCTCACCGTATGCCAGGTGATGTTCCGAAGATGAGGCCGTGGTGGTGAAAGGAGGTTCGATGCCTTCGGGGTGAGTCAGCTCCAATGCCCCGTACACTTCGTCGGTCGAAATATGGTAGAAACGTTTGCCCTCGTAGCCTTCCGGCAGGGATTCCCAATACTCTTTGGCTGCTTGGAGCAGGCTGAGCGTTCCCATGACATTGGTGCGTGCGAAAGTGAACGGGTCTTTGATACTGCGGTCCACGTGGCTTTCGGCAGCCAGATGGATAATGCCGTCCACATGGTATTGCCGGAAGAGTTCGCTCATCTTGTCGAAATCGCAAATGTCCGCTTTGATGAAAGTGTAATTCGGTTGGTTTTCGATGTCTTTCAGGTTGGCCAAGTTTCCGGCGTAGGTCAGCTTGTCCAGATTGATAATGTGGTAGTCCGGATATTGGTTGACGAAGAGGCGTACGACGTGGCTGCCGATGAAACCGGCTCCTCCGGTAATGATGATATTTCTTTTAAAATCCATGATGTGCTGTATTATTGGTATAAATCTTCTGAGTAATCAAACAACCATTCGGCATCTTTCAGGCGAGGATGACGCTTGTCCTTTTCCGACAGGAGGATTTTGTCGGAAGGAATGCGCCAGTTGATGCCGAGGTCCGGGTCGTCCCATGCCAATGCCCCCTCGCTTTGCGGTGCATAAAAGTTGTCGCATTTATACTGGAATATAACTTCCGGCGTGAGCACGCTGAAGCCGTGGGCAAAACCGCGGGGGATGAAGAATTGACGATGGTTTTCTTCTGTCAGCTCTACAGCTACATGTTGACCGAAAGTAGGCGACCCTTTCCGGATATCCACGGCCACGTCCAATACGGCGCCTTTGATGACGCGTACTAACTTGCTTTGTGCGTATGGCGGTTTTTGAAAATGAAGACCGCGCAGTACGCCGTAACTGCTCTTGCTTTCATTGTCTTGCACGAAATGTACGGTGCGGACCAACCGGTCGAAATCCCGTTGTGAGAAAGATTCGAAAAAATAGCCTCTTGCATCGTTGAACAACCGAGGTTCGATAATCACTACGCCTTCGATGGCGGTTTGAATGACTTCCATAATAAATAGTAAACTTTATTATGTGCAAAGATAGTTTTTTTTATCGAAAGGTAGCGGGCTTTAGGATAAAATCGTATATTTGCAAGGATGAAAAATATTTAAATGATTGCATCATGGAGACTTGTCATTGGATTTTGGCCGGTTGGTTGGTTTTTGACTTGCTGGTGTTTGTATGGGCGTGGTGGGATGATTTATATTATTCCCATGATATGAAAAATAAGTTCAAACGTCTGAAAGAGACGTTGACAGAAGAATAGAATGATATGCGGTCTGGATATAAATTTCTCGTGAAGATGCTGTTCGGGTTGTATCTGGTCGGAGGATTTGCAACCTGCCAAAAAGTGGATTTACCTTCGGAAGAAGGGGAAGACACGGAACAGCCCGGGCAAACGGGCGATAAGCCGGAAGGCGGAGGCCATGGGGCGGGAGGGACTGGCGGAACGGAAGAAGAGGTGCCTTTGCCGCCTGAATATGAGGGTGCTTGGACTGTAACCGGGATATTGTCGGAGTATGAAGGGGTAGACTTGGATGAGGATTATGAGGAAATGGTCGTGGGGTATATAGTGGGGGCGTGTGACAGAACGATGAAAAATGCCCTGTTCACGGCTGATGAGATACGAGCTGCTGGCGTAAGCACGAACCTTCTGATAGCGGATTCAAATGATGAAAGGGATGCTTCGCGTTGCATGCCAGTAGAGCTTAAAAAGGGTACGGATGTGAGGGATGAAGCCAATCTTGTGGATCATCCGGAGGTACTGGGATGCCGGATTGGCTTGTTGGGATTGGTGAAGACTTATTTTAACGTGGTCGGATTGAAAAACGTGGCGTATCATGAGTGGCTGACGAATGGCGGGGATGTGGAAGAGCCGGAGCCGGAAGAACCCGAAGAGCCGGAAGAACCCGAAGAGCCGGAAAATCCAGGGAAGCCGGAGGAACCGGAAGATCCTGAACCGGGACCTGTTCAAAAAGATACGATAATAATAGACTTGAAGCCGGGACATATTGAAGGTGGCCGGTCGATTAGAACTAAATGAAAATACCATGGATGCCAGATGTTTTTTATATAGTTGTATTCTCCTGTTGGGTTTATGGGGGGAAGTTGTTTCAGCACAAACTTTCAGGCGTGTGAAAGATGTCCGTGAATTGGAGTCCGGTGCGCATTATGTATTGGCCGGGTATTGTGTGGCACATCCAGACTCGTTGTACGTGATGGCATCGCAGGATAAAACCGGTACGGGGAAGAAAAACCGCGCTGCCCGCAAGCTTCCCTTGGATAAAAACGGGAGAATACATATACATGACGGCGGAACGGCTATTTTTGAATTGCAGGTGGAAGGGAAGGCTTATGCGTTTCGTGACATGGCTTTGGATGCGTGGTTGGCGTATTCTAACGGGCGTGTACAAGAGTATACTTCTTTATTGACTTTGACAGACGAGGAATTGGCCAGTTCTGTAAATCCTAAAAACAAGTATAGTAATAAGTTTGAAATCATATCGTTAGCCTCAGCTCGCTTGTCAAAGACATCTTTGTATACGAAAGAGGATGTTTTTACGTCTGTTTCTTCTAAAAAACAATTTGGTCTGATGCCGGTCGGGGGTATTTCTTTTAAGTTATGCGAACAGGATGTAGGCGATTCCTTATTTATATATAAGGAAGTGCAACCGCCTGTATTGGCAGGAAGAGAAGACGGCGACTGGACCTTCAAAGGGGACTGGTTGGCAGACTCTTTGTTTGCACTGGATTATGCTCAAGCCCGGCGGATTGATTTTACCGCAATATCCCTGCCACAAGGAAAAGGTATGGCGGGTGGCGGGAAGATGCCCAAAGGATATGTCTGGACATACGTGCGTAAGGGAGAGTCCGGGCGTTTGCCGGAAGGATGGCCCAATGTGGTTGAAATAGACCGGAAGGATGAGGATGTACAAGGAAGGGCCGTGACTCGGATGGTGGGTTGTGACAGCTGTACTTTAGGGCCTAAGTACTCGTTTACGGTACCGTCGGGAACTGGAATTGTGTGGTACCGGAAAACTGAGGATGACGAAGGATGGTTGACTGTAGGTTTGCCGTATGCCGTGGAGAAAGTTACTTGGGAAAGTCCAGATGGAGAAACCGTAGCATCGGAACGTCTTTGTTTTGAAAAAATAACCGGCGAGGGTGTGGTATTCCACCGAATGGAAACCGATGAGACTTGGAAAGCCTGTGTTCCCTATTTGTGGAAAGCGACAGAATCCCGTGAATCCGTAGTCTGCTTTTATGGAGACGGGACGGTCGTGCAGGCCCAGGAAAATAGCTTAAAGGAAACAGATGGATTTTATACAATATTCAGCCGGTATGATATTGAAAATGAGAAGGAAAGTGTTTTTCTTCTGGATGATAGCGGCACACGGTTTGTGCGTGCTGCGGCGGGAAGTTGGATGGCACCCGGTAGGGGGTATTTGGTGTACACTGGAACCGGTTCTCATACCTTGCGTTTGATTGAAAAAGACTCACCGGACGAGGTGGACCGGATAAAGTTTAGGACGGACGGGCATCCTTTGCCTGTTTATGGGCCGGACGGTGTAAAGAGAGGAGAAATATTGCCCGGTGAAGGTATTCCGGAAGAATGGCCTAAAGGGTTGTATATCATTCCATACGGAAAGATGATGAAAAAGTAGAAAAAGGAAAATCCACTTATTATTTGCTGAACAACTCAAAGGTGAACTTATACCCAAAGCCGATTTGCTTGAAGTTTTCCAAAGAAAGGAACAGTCCCATGTCGAACACGAAGGTCCCTATGCCGTAACCCAACTCGAAATAAGGTCCTAAATGGTCCATGGTGAGCATATTGAGGTATAGGCGTTCGTTCTGTATATGGTTGGTGTATTTGATAAGGTGGCGTAGCACAAGAAACGGGGCTTCGTAAGAGATATGTCCTCTGACGTAGTAAGGAGATGCGTTATACCATCGGCCATTTAAAGCCTGAAACACTCCTCCGATTTCGTCGTTCCATCCTTCGGGGAGGTTGCTTTTGCGGAAGTTGACGAAGTCTACGAAATAAGTTTCTTCCTGATTGGTGAACAGTCCCATTCCGATGCGGTAATACAGGTCGGAGAGTAGACCCGTACGGATGTGGTGCTGCATGTCGAACTCAATACGTTCATAAACGCCTGTACTTTTGAATATGTTCCTGAGACCGCGCTCGTAGTCCACGATGAAAGTCGGGAAACGGGACTTCAGGTTGATTTTCTGTCGGCCGTTCATGTAATAGTATTGGCCGGGAGTCCATTCTACCCGGATGCGCGGAGCGAAACTGTTATACTGCGGGCGTATGTTGGCCTTCAATCCTTCGGTTACGTTTTCCGGAAGTTCTACTTGCCGGAAACTTTCTTCAGGATGTTCGGCCGGTGTACGGCGGTGGAACATGAATCCCAGTCCTACGGACAGGCCGTTGGTGATTTCGAGGTGGTTGCTGATTTCGAAATTCAAGTCTTTGAAAAGGTCCAGGTTCAGTTTGTCGAAGTCGATGATGCTGTCTGATGGAATCTTTTTGAGTTCATCAATAATGCGGCTGTTCCCGATGCGGTTGCCGTTCCCGACGTTGACTCTTACCGTTCCCATGTGTTCCGGCCAATATTGGTATTCGGCCCCTGCATTCCAATAGAATTCGTTATGGGTGAAGTTATATCCCAAGCGTGTCCCGACGTGAAGGGACTGGCTGTTTCGGAATGTGGTGTTGAAATTCAAATCTTGCCGGTAGGCGATACCGGTCGTTTTGCTGTAACTGAACATCAGCGGATTGATGAAGGGAGAGTTTTGCAACGTGGCATTGTTGCTTAGTTTCCAGTCGCTATCGGTCAGAAAAAAGTCGCCCACCGAGCCCCAGATGTTTTTCTTGAAAGGCTTGGTCGTTTCCTTTTGTATATAATTCATGGAATCCGTCCGTGCCTTATACCTTTTATATATATACAGTTCGGAGTTGTCCAAAGGAGTAGGCCGCAGGGAGTCGAAACGGGCAAAGTCCTTTGTATAGGCCTGCCGGTCGCATTGCAGGGAAAAAGATGCGGTAAGGTTGTAGTTCGGTTTGGAAATGCTGTCTTCCGGTGTATTACGACGGTGATGTATTTCCTTATAAGTCAGGCTAGATTCGTAATATCCTTCCATGATATTGAAAGCAAAGGCAAACGATGCGTTGATGTCGTTTTTCACCGGCAGGTATTCCGTGTCGGTGCCGATGTCTCCCATGATGATGCGGCAATCGAAAAGCAACAAATCGGCTTGCCCTTTGAATGAAATCTCGCGCACGCTCCATGCCCCTTCCGTAATCGTCATTTTTCCGTCCAATAACTGGAAGCTTTTGTTGCGAGGGATAAATCGGATGTGGTATTCGATACGTTGTTGCCGGTCGCACGACACGGAGTCGATAGTATAGCGGTAGTATTTGTTGCTGTTGGGAGCCAAAGGGGAGAGCAGGCGTTGCCCCATCAGGTAAGGGGCATAGATGTTGACATTGAAATAATCCGTAATGCCCGGTATTTCACGGGCTTCGCCCAACGTTCCGGTATAAGCCTTGATTTTCTGGTCGTATATGTTGGGAGCGGTGTAGTGTAGGTCGCTGTATGTCTCTACGATAAAGCGGTTGGCGTCTTTTGGGGTTCTGAACAATCCCGGAATGAAACGGAATCCCCGGTTTTTCTTGATGATATCCAGTTGGGCTTTGATGTATAGCTCTGCGCGGTATTCGTGGATGAAGTCCATATATTGTGAAGCGGCATGGTGCATCCGGCTGATGATAGAGTCGGCGGCTTCCAAGCGCGCTTGCATCACCAGTGGAAAGGACAACATGCATCCCCACAATATATATCGTATGAAACTCACGTTTATCGGTTTTAAATGAATCGCCCCGGCTCGGTATGGCCCGAGCAAGCTCGGCTCTGCTCTTGCTTAATCGCGATTTTCAGAGTGACGCAGGCAAAGATAATAATAAAAATGGATATAGTGTATCGTTGTTTTTTCTTAATTTTGTGCCCAAATTCACATACACGATATTTATGGGAGGTTTTTTCGGCGTCATCTCAAAGACGCAGTGCGTGGCCGATTTGTTTTACGGCACAGATTATAATTCTCATTTAGGTACACGGCGTGGCGGGTTGGCCACTTATAGTAAAGAGCATGGTTTCATCCGCTCGATACATAATTTGGAGAGTACTTATTTCCGGACGAAGTTTGAGGACGAGTTGGGGCAGTTTAAAGGGAATGCCGGTGTCGGTATCATCAGTGATACGGATGCACAGCCTTTGTTGATGAATTCGCATTTGGGGCGTTTTGCGATTGTGACGGTAGCGAAAATCAATAATGCGGAAGACTTGGCCGCAAAGCTTCTGGAGCAGGGCATGCATTTCTCAGAGTTCAGCTCAGGTAAGATAAACCCTACCGAACTGATAGCTTTGCTTATTAACCAAGGACAGACTTTTGTGGAAGGTATCGAACACATGTATAAGGAAATCAAAGGGTCTTGTTCCTTGTTGTTGCTGACGGAAGATGGCATTATAGCTGCAAGAGACAGTTGGGGACGTACACCAGTCGTAGTAGGTAAGAAAGAAGGAGCGTATGCCGTAACCGGGGAGTCTACGGCATTTCCCAATCTGGATTACGAGACCGTGTATTACCTCGGTCCCGGTGAGATTGTCCGGTTGCAGGCCGAGGGGATGGAGTGTTTGCGCCGTCCGCATAAGCGCATGCAAGTCTGTTCCTTCCTTTGGGTGTATTACGGTTTCCCTACTTCCTGCTATGAGGGTAAGAACGTGGAAGAGTTCCGCTTTGCTTGCGGCAAGAAGATGGGGGAGAGGGACCAGGCCGAAGTGGATTGTGCCTGTGGCATACCGGATTCCGGTATCGGCATGGCTTTGGGGTATGCGGCAGGAAAGGGAGTGCCCTACCAACGTGCCATTTCCAAGTACACTCCTACATGGCCCCGGAGCTTCACTCCGAGCAATCAGGAGATGCGTTCCTTGGTGGCCAAGATGAAGCTGATAGCCAACCGCGACATGCTGAAAGATAAGCGTGTACTTTTCTGCGATGATTCCATCGTGAGGGGAACGCAACTGCGCGACAATACGAAAATCTTATTCGACTATGGGGCCAAAGAGGTGCACATGCGTATTGCTTGCCCTCCGTTGATTTACGGTTGCCCGTTTATCAATTTCACGTCATCGAAAAGCGATATGGAGTTGATTACGCGTCGGCTGATTAAGGAGTTCGAGGGAGATGAGAACAAAAACTTGGAGAAATACGCGCAGACAGGTTCGCCCGAATACCAGCGAATGGTGGATACGATAGCAGAACGCCTGAATCTTTCTTCCTTGAAGTTCAATACGTTGGAAGACCTTATAGAAGCCATCGGCTTGCCTAAATGTCAGGTGTGCACGCATTGTTTCGACGGAAGCAGCCGCTTTACCTTGGAAGAGGAGAACACGGATGAATAGTGTTTGCTCCTGGGGCCGACGGATGGACGTGGCACCGTAAACAGAAGGGCTGTATGAGTGCATTTTATATCATACTGACAACGGTTCTTTATTTCCTTCTGCTGTTTGCCGTCTCCCGTAAGGCCGGTGGGATGGGGGACAACGATACGTTTTTCCGGGGAGGCAGACGGTCGCCATGGTGGGCGGTGGCGTTCGGCATGATAGGGGCTTCCTTGTCTGGGGTGAGTTTCGTGTCGGTGCCGGGTATGGTAAGGGACGCGGATATGACCTACATGCAGATGTGTGTAGGTTTCTTTTTTGGGTATCTCGTAGTGGCTTTTGTATTGTTGCCTTTGTATTATAAGCTGAACCTGACCTCCATTTATGCTTATCTGGATGTCCGGTTCGGCAAGGCGGCCTATCGGACCGGAGCTTCTTTTTTCTTGTTATCTAAAATGTTGGGGGCAGCCGCACGGTTGTATTTAGTGTGCCTGATTTTGCAGAATTACGTGTTCGGAAGCTTGGGGGTTCCGTTCGAGGTCACGGCGTCCGGAACGGTTTTCCTGATTTGGCTATACACCTTCAGGGGAGGCATAAAATCGTTGGTGTGGACCGACGCTTTGCAAACTTTATGTCTGGTAACGGCACTGGTGTTGATTTTGTACCAACTGTGCCGTTTGAACGATTTTACGGTGGTTGAGGCAGTGCGGCATGTGGTGGAAAGTCCTTACGGTCGTTGGATAGAATGGGACGATTGGACTTCACGGCAACATTTCGTGAAGCAGTTCCTGAGCGGCATTTTTATTGTGATTGTCATGACGGGGTTGGATCAGGATATGATGCAGAAGAATCTCACGTGCAAGAACCTGCATGATGCGCAGAAAGACATGTGCTCGTACGGCTTTTCGTTCATACCCTTGAATATGCTGTTTCTGGGAGTGGGCGTCCTGCTGTTGGCTTTGGCATCGCGCGAGGGTATAGGCTTGCCCGTGAAGGGAGATGACATTTTGCCCTTGTTTTGTGCGGAAGGCCATTTAGGGAATGGAGTGTTGGTACTGTTTACTATCGGTATTATCGCTGCGGCGTTCAGCAGTGCGGATTCCGCACTGACGGCCTTGACCACCAGTTTTTGTGTGGACATTCTGGACGTGGAGCGGAGGTTTACCCGTCCGGAAGCAGTAAGAAAGAAGGTACACGGAGTAATAGCTTTGCTCTTTGTCGGTTTTATCTTGTGTTTTGAGGCCGTAAACGATTCCAGTGTCATCGATGCCATTTATGTGGTGGCTTCTTACACTTACGGGCCGTTGTTGGGCTTGTTTGCTTTCGGCATGTTTACCCGGCGCAAACTCTGGCTTGCGGCTGTCCCGTGGATTTGTGTCGCGTCACCCATGGGGTGCTACTTGTTAGACGCCTGGACCGTTTCGACCTATGGTTATCGTTTCGGATACGAATTGCTGATGTTGAACGGATTGTTCACGTTCGTGGGGTTGTATGCGTTTTCCAAGGCTTATTCTCCGGATATGGATAAACGGTAGTAAAAATCCCCTTTCCGATGCAGCATACCGAACAATCTGAATGTGAAAGAGTTGCGTTTTAAACGGTAGAAAAGTCTTTTCTCGCTTGTTTTTCAGGCCAAAAACCGTCCGTTTTGCCGCATTTTTCACTTGAATCAGAACCAACGGGAATACTCCCTTTTCCCGTCCGAAGTCCACCTGTTTCCTATCCGTTGCGAAGGTACGAAAATAAGTGGGATTTTCACCAACTGATGTCAACTAAAAGCAAGATGCATTCACGAAGATTTTGCAGCCAAAAGAAAAAGCAGGCTGTATCATTGGTAGGCTTCGGCAAATCGGATGCTCTGTTTGGCGGAGCCATTTCTTTTCTTCCCTTAGTTTTGACTTTACTTTAATTGGCGTATATATGAGTACGGGGATAAAGTAAAGGTGCTGATTTCATGGAAAAGTGTATATTTAAAGCCTCAATTTTGATGGAAAAGTGTATAAATGGAGTTTCATTCGATGGAAAAAGTGTGACGAATTCGATTTATTCGCTTGAAAAAGTGTAGAACCGCTTAAATACCATATCTTCTATTCTTGCGATTTTTAACCTATAATACATCATTAAATAGATAAAAAGTAGTACATTTGCATATTATATGATATGTTGAATATGGCAAAAAATACAATGGGCACCAAGTTGCCAAGAAAACTAGAGCAGAAGATGCAGATAGTGGGTGAGCAGATCAAACTGGCTAGACTGCGCAGGAATCTCAGCATGGCTCAGGTTGCCGAACGCGCAACCTGCTCTCCACTTACGGTTGGCCGGATTGAAAAGGGTACACCGACAGTAGCTATCGGCATTTATCTCAGAGTTCTCTATGCGCTTCAACTGGATGATGATATTCTTCTGCTTGCCAAAGAAGACGCGATGGGAAAGGCTTTACAGGATTTGAGTTTGAAAAAGCGAGAGAGAGCATCTAAAAAAGAGTAAGCCATGAAACGACTATATGTCTTTGCTGACTTTGATTGGCTTAAAGAACCAAGGCTGATCGGAGAACTGAGCTATGAATCACTTCGTGGCTCAGACAGTTATGGATTTTGCTATAGTGATGACTGGCTAAGGGACTATGGCAACTTGTTTCTGAGTGATGACTTGAACAACTATTCAGGGCAGCAATATACAGCTTCTGGCAAGGATATTTTCGGATGTTTTTCTGATGCCCTTCCAGACAGATGGGGACGCACATTGATAAATCGCAGGGAACAGATTCTGGCGAAAGAGGAGAAGCGTCCTGTCCGCCGTCTTTCATCCTTTGACTATCTTGTCGGAATCGAAGACTACTCCCGCATGGGTGGGCTCCGTTTTAAGGACTCCTTGGACGGAGAATATATCAATGCAAGTGAAGTTCTGAGAATTCCACCAATAACCGATATCCGAGAACTAATTGCTGCCAGTTCTGAGATCGAAAAAAGTGAAGAGGAGAACCACCTGCCTGAAAGACGCTGGATCGAGCAGCTTGTACAACCGGGTTCATCCCTTGGCGGGGCGCGTCCAAAGGCAAGCGTAATTGACGAGAACAAGATCCTGCATATAGCAAAGTTTCCGTCCCGCAAAGATGATTATGATACTGGGCTTTGGGAACATTTCTCACACCTATTGGCAAAGAAGGCCGGTATACACGCAGCAGAGACAAAAGTAATCTTCACAAACGACAAATACCATACATTGCTTTCCCGACGATTTGACAGGAAGGAAGACGGTAAGCGTATACACTTTGCTTCAGCAATGACTCTTTTGGGCTTAAATGATGGTGATAATGCCAATACCGGCTATGGCTATCTGGATATTGTCGATTTCATACTTCAGAACTGTACCAACGTGGAGGATAATCTGCAAGAACTGTATCGCAGAGTTGCATTCAATATCTGCATTGGTAATACGGATGACCATTTTCGTAATCATGGTTTCCTTCTGACATCCAAGGGATGGACTTTGGCTCCGGCTTACGATATGAATCCAACGCTGAATGAGTATCAAAGTCTGTTGATCAACAGCTATACTAATAAATCGGATTTGAATGAATTGTTAAATTCGTGTGAGGAATATATGCTACAGAAGCATATTGCTCAGCAAATCATTAGTGAAGTACTGAATGCCGTCAAGGAATGGAGAGCATTAGCCACAAAATTTGGAATTGCGAAAATCGAGCAGGAACGTTTTTCTTCTGTCTTTGATAGGCAAAACTTATCGATATAAATCACAAGAAAATATAAGAACTGCAAAAATAGTATGTGTCATTCCCTGAAAAAAGTTGACTCGCAAAATCAAAAAACAAATGCGAATCAAACATTCACTCAAACGGGAGCTTTATCATGAGAAAGTGATGGATCTATACTTCAAGGAAGGTATATGCGGAACCCATATCTGCAAGATTCTGCCCATATCTCGCGCCACTAAAAATCATGGCTGCACACATAGTAATATTCTAAGTAGAAAAATATATTGAATATACTTTGATATTAAAATAATAGCTATCTTTGTGCCATGAACAATCCATTGCGACAATTAGGAAATATCCCTGTTACAGCTTCCGTTTTGGAGTCCCTGTTTCCTCATATCAGGGGCGGAAGCCAGAAACTCAGGTTGCTTGAACGTGACAAACAGATAATACGCCTCAAGAAGGGACTTTATGTATGCAGTCCGGAAATAACCGGGAAAACACTTTCAACAGAACTGATAGCCAATCATCTGTATGCCCCCTCGTATGTTTCCATGTCATCGGCTCTGCGCTATTATGGGCTGATACCGGAAGAGGTTTACACCAAGCAGTCCATGACTTTGAAGTATGCCAAGAACTTTAACACGCCGTTCGGCAGGTTTGAGTATACACATATCTCGAAGTCTGCATTTTCTGTTGGGCTGACAAGCATCAAGAAAGATGGCTATGCGTTTGTGATGGCTACGCCGGAAAAGGCTCTGTGTGATCTGATTGCCAATTCTTCAAAAGTGAATTTGCGTTATCTGAAAGATGCTGAGATTTATCTGGAAGAGGATATCCGGATGGAACGGGAGGATTTTATGCAGATGGATGCACGCTTGTTTGAGGAATATATCAAGGTCGGCAAAAAGGCCGATTCAATCCGTACTTTACTTAAATTGCTGAAAAAATGAAGAATGAGATTTATGACAATATGCTTTCTGCATATGGTGCGACAACGGAACAAGAAAGACGTAATGCCATATTTGAAGTAAACCAGCAGGTGATACTTGCCGGGCTCTACAATGGCGGTTTCTTCGATGTGGCCGCTTTCTATGGCGGTACCTGCCTCAGAATTTTTCATGGTCTCCAACGCTTCAGCGAGGATATGGATTTTTCCCTCCTGGTTTCTGATGACAAGTTCGATTTCACGAAATACTTCCAGCCGATAATAGATGAATTTGCCATTGTCGGTCGTGAGGTGGAGATTAAAAAGAAGGACAAAAAGGGCTTTGGTAAGGTAGAATCCGCTTTCCTGAAAGACAATACGGATGTATATGACGTGTCTTTCCAGACCGATAAATCCATAAAAATCAAAATTGAGGTTGATACCCAGCCACCGTTGAATTTCAGGACTGAGCAAAAGCTGCTTCTACAGCCTCACTCCTTCATGACACGCTGTTTCACTTTGCCGGATTTGTTTGCCGGGAAGATGCACGCATTGGTGTACAGGGGATGGAAAAACAGGGTGAAAGGTCGTGACTGGTATGATTTTGAATGGTATGTCCGCCACAATGTTCCTCTTGATTTTGCCCATCTCGCAGAGCGCGTCCATCAGTTCAACAATGAGGATATTACTCCAGAGTTATTCAAGGAGAAACTTATTGAACGTTTCTCTACAGCTGATATAAAACAAGTGAAAGAAGATGTATTGCCTTTCGTACGCAATCCAAAGGAACTTGATATTTGGTCGAATGATTATTTCGTGCAGTTGGCCGGGATGGTAAGAATTGAATAATACAACATTAAGTTTTAAGAACAAAGATAATTTCCTAATGTGTTCAATCTGGGATTATAATAAAACGAAATGCAATGAAATATCTATACATAATCGGAAATGGTTTTGATATTCATACTGGGCTTGCTACACGATATGCAGATTTTCAACTATGGTTAGAGAATAACTATCCTTTCATTTACGAAAATATGCAGGCGGTCTATGATATGGATGCAGAATGGTGGAATGATTTTGAAGTGCAACTTGGGAGTTTGGATATCAATAAATTTGTATCAAAATTTACTCCATCAGCCAAGCCCACTAATGAAATTATAGCAAGGGCAAAACGGAAAAGGGAATTTGAGGAAAGGTACAACATACCACCCAGTTTGCATTTTGATTCTTATTGTGCAAAACGACTTAACGGTTTGCTTGATGTGTTGCAATATTGTTTTGAAAAATGGGTGGATAACTGTCAAAAATCGATTACTGCCCCTAAGTATATCCATATTGAGAAAGAAGATTCTTTCTTTATTAATTTCAATTATACAGATGTACTAGAGATGTTGTATAAAATACCAGAAGAAAGAGTCCTTCATATTCATGGTCGATCCTCAAAACACGAACGTCTTATATATGGACACAATGCATTTCTTCTGGGAACCTCAATGAATAACGACAAAGAACAAGTATCATTTGAATTAAGTAAATATCATAAGAATCCATACGAACATGTTTACAAACATCAAGAATTACAAGAGATACTCAAAGATGTGGAGTATGTGCATATATATGGCTTTTCATTTTCCGCAGTAGATGAAGATTATATGGATTGGTTTTTCAACAATGTTTCCGCTACATCTCAATGGGAAGTTAGTTGGTTTTCTAATGAAGATAAAAACAGAATAGATAAATTCATATTGGATCACTGGAGTTTGAAGGATAGGCTAAAGATTATCAAATTAGAAGAAATAGCCCAAACAGGAAAACCTTATCATATGAAATCATAAGCATTAATCATATAAAAGAATCTAAATAGTTAGGATATATATGAGTCAGTCACCTATAATAAACATATTGACTAGCGGATTACCTGGTAATGTTACTCGCCACATCTATCTTGAATATAATAGCAGGAGAAGGGAACTTGACCGAATATGGGCTAATCCTGAGAATAATTATCAGATGCTTCAAGACTGTGTGTCCACAGTAGAGGCATTGTTGGCAATCAGTATATTTTACAGACATGTGATGGGACACATGCAGGGTGCTGTATCTTTCTATAAGTCTGTTGAACGGAACTCCGGTAGGGAGAAGGAATGCGCAATCAAAATTGGGGAAACGATATTTGATAGCAAACAACAAAGATATCTCCTTTCTGCAGTAATCAAATTTGAGCAGATTCAAGAAAAGTATCAGTTGACACCTATGTTCTTTGAGTTCTCTGAGACAATCCAGTTTATGAGAAATTGTAAGGATTTGTTTTATAAAAAGGAAGATGAAGAAAACGACTCCATTTAAAGCACCGTCAGACTTTGAAAATGAACTGACTGAGTTTTCAAACAAATATAAGGTATTGCTTGCTGATCATTCAAAAAGAATAAGTGACTATTTTGAGATGAGTTGCTATAATTTTGTCATCCGATACTATGAGAAGAAAGGTTATAAGTTGGACGTACAAAATCTGCAGGGTGGAAAATTCAAATTCAAGTGTAGCCCAACAGGACTACTAAAGAACTTCTCTTATTTTAAGGCGACAAAAAAGGGTAATCAAGATGTTGATGAAGTTGTTTATATCTACCATAACGCTACAGCGCAATCTGCGTTTGATGAGAAGGTTTTTACGACTCCAGACATTGTGGTATCAAACTCCAATACCCCAGCGGAAACGAAGGACTACTATTCTACCAAGAAAACACTATCATATATTCCCAAAGAGAACCTTGTAACTTTTTGTGAGGCTAAGCATTTGACACCTTTTCCAGAATTGATGCTGAACTTTATCGGGACAGTTCATGAATTGAAACCAGACTGTGTGGATGATAATGAAGGTCATCTTGATGTTGAACATATAGCCCCTTCGCTTATGATGTCAGGTTCTTTAGGTAAACCAACAAAAAGAATACAGATCTCTTTCGAGAAACGGTATTACGTGAACTTCTTCGATAATCTGTTTGAGGACATTTCTGTTAGATTGTTCTTATCTAAGTATGGTATTAAACAAATTGCTACTTTAGGTAAAAAAAGTAACAAGGATCCGTTATTGGAAGACGAGAATAATACCTAAGGTACTAGGATATTTTGGATTCAAAATGATTGTAAAGAAAAATAGAAATACAATTTATATTGATAACAGAATATCATCATTGATAAATTGTCAGAAATGAATTTTAGTAACAGAAGACAATGAAAATTGGAGTGGCCAAAGCGGATTTCAACGAAAATAAATTTGAACCTTTATATTTGCATATCATATGATATGATGAGCTATGACAAAAAGTACAATGGGGACCAAGTTGCCAAGAAAATTGGAGCAGAAGATGCAAATTGTGGGTGAACAAATCATACTAGCACGATTGCGTAGGAACCTTAGTGTTGCACAGATTGTTGAACGCGCCACCTGTTCACCTCTGACGGCTTCACGCATCGAGAAAGGAGTACCAACAGTGGCAATAGGCATTTATCTTAGGGTGCTTTATGCGCTTCAGCTGGGTGACGATATTCTTCTGCTTGCAAAAGAAGATGCAATGGGAAAGGCCTTGCAGGATTTGGGCCTTAAGAAACGAGAAAGAGCATCCAAAAAGGAATAAGAATTAAATGAATTTGTAAATATGTTGTATATCTATCCGGAAACAGTAGAATCAGTCAGAAAATTTGTAAATAAAAAATGGCCAGATAAGAATAAAGAAGTGTATTGCCAAGAAAATGAAAGTGCTTGGCATCAGAATAGGTGGATATTGATTACCGTCTCACCCCTGATTAACTTTAAAGTAGTGCATTATGAATATATTAATGGCTACTTGGAGTTGCATCTGGAGGACGAATATTATGGTAATACATTCAATCAGAGATTGTATAAATATCTTCGTGATAACATCGATACGGAATCGGGCGATTATTTATGGCATAATTGGTATGGGATGAGACAAGGACGATTACGCTATGAATATAAGATTGGAGATCTTCTGGAATTAGTAGATTATCTTACAAAATTTATTAGTAAGATTGATCCATTGATTGAAGATTTCCTAAACACATATTATGACGGAAATAATGATACTCAAAAGAATAGTTGTACGGTATCATCTATTGATTTTAATGAAATTGAAGATGCTACTTCTGTCAACATTAATATCACAGAAGGAACTGAAAGCAAAGTTGTCCTTCATACGATGTCATTAAAAGATGTATTTTCCTTAAAATTAAAGATACCGGATTATCAACGTATATATTGCTGGCCGCAAAAAAATGTAGAACAGCTGTTGGATGATATTTTTATTCCAAGAAATCATAAATATCATTTAGGGACATTGATTCTTCAAAAGAAAGGTGATGATTATGATATCATTGATGGTCAGCAAAGAACTGTTACTTTGGCACTCATTTTACGTGCTATGTGTATTGATGACATTCTGTTATTGAAAGAAAAATTTGATTCTGTTGAAGCTCAAAGATATGTAGGATACAACCGATATATTATTGAAACGTATTTAGATAGGCGTTGTCCTGATGTTGAGAAACGTAGTAAAGAGGCGGAAAGTATTCTTGATATAATTTCTTTTGATGTGCTAGTACTTAATGATTCATCGCTTGAACTTGCTTACACATTCTTTTCAACACAGAATGCCCGAGGCAAGGCTTTGACTGATTATGAGTTGCTAAAATCACATCATCTCAGATTTATTCCTGAAAGCCATGAAGATCAACAACGTCATTTGGCAAAAATGTGGGATAAACTTCTCGTGAAAAGTGAGCGGGATAATGGAGATCGAAGCATATCAATTATCTTGGGCATATATTTATATTGCCTCCGCAAGTGGACTAGAAAACAATATTGGTATATAAATGAACCTAATAGGGTTAAGAACGAATTTGAAGCTGCACCGACTATACCGGAGATTCCTCCTTTTGGCGAGAGATTTGATTTTATGGACCCGATACAGGGAGGTGCGCATTTCTTTGCCTTTGTAAATACATTTATCCAACAATATAAATATTTTATTGAGACAAAACAATATCATATACTTTGGGAAACCATTTCATGTTCTGGATTAATTGAAATAAATATTAACGGTAACGATGACAATAAAAAGTTATCGGAAGGAAAACGACGGACTCATTGGTGGTACGGGGATGTCATAGCGGCATTTTTATTCGCCTATTATATGAAATTTGGAAACCAATATCTATCTGAAGCTTTAACTTGTATAACAAGGATTGTATCTCAATTAAGGTATGAGAAAAGTAAAGCCAATAAGCAATCCATAATGGACAAAGCAGGGGAGATGGAAATTATAGTAATGATAAATCAGGCTACATCACCAACATTCTTCCTTGCAAGTGCACGGGATATCATAAAACGTCTCCCATATTTTGATAAAAATCTGAAAGGAATAAGAGCTGATTATTTCAATAAAGAAATGTCACTTTATGAACAGAACGAAAAAAATTATCTTATTGACTCATTTAAAACACTTCATAACAAATGACGAATATAAAACAAGCTTATACTCCAAGAAAAATTGTAGATTCAGGATTATTCTTCAGTATTCCTTTATATCAGAGATTATTTGAGTGGGGAGAGGATCAGATAATCCAGCTACTTGATGACCTTTATTCTTCGTACAAAAGAGATAAAGAATCTGCATATTATATTGGAATGCTTACAGTCAAAAGGACTGAAAGCAGTATAGAACTTGTCGATGGCCAGCAACGCTTTACCGCAATGATTCTTCTAGGGATCCATTTCAAGTGGAATGATTTTCTATATGTCTCTACTGAACATGATAATATCTTGCGTCTACAATTTACAGCGCGAGAAGAAGACAAAAAATATCTTGAAGCAAAGATCAAGGGAATAAAGTGTTCGTTCTTAAATGAGAAAATGGAAAATGGATTGAATTATATTTCAAAACACCTGAAGAAAATACTACAGAATAATTCAGGTAAAGATTTTGAGAATTATATTTTCGAAAAACTAACATTTTTTCTTTCTGAACTTCCAGGAAACTATTCCCCTATGGAATTGAATACTTATTTTGAAAGGATGAATACCTCGGGGAAATCATTGGAGAATTATGAAATACTCAAAGTCGATATCATCCGACGTTTACGCACTGATAAGGAAAAATATACACTTCTTTGGAATGCTTGTAGCATAATGGAGAAGATGATTCTCAGAAAACATAACAATGAACAGCTTGACAGCTTGAGGAATCGTTATAAAAATGCTATGACTGAGATAATCCAAAACGGAAATATAGATAATGCATTTGAAAAATGTCAAACTAAATTTGATATTGAGGAGGAGGATTCTGATGACAATGAGGATTTGGAGACGATACCTAAGGCTATAGGCGAAATAGAAATCAATACAGAGAATCCGTATAAGATAGTAAAACGGCGTACCGATGAACATGCACTCCTTACGTTTCCGGAATTTCTATTGCAAGTGTTATATATATGTCTGAATAGTGATATCTCCAAACATGAAGTAGGAGGGATGACAGTTGAAGGTAAGCTTATTACAGATTTCTTTGATGTGAGAAAGCTGTGTGATACATTCGAGTGGGCTTTTGACAAACGAGGTCTTGAAGCAGAGACTTTTATGCGGAACCTTGGATTGTATCGCCTGATTACAGACTATTTCATTATAAGAATGAACGATGAAGATGAGGAGCCTTACCCATTTAAGTTATATAAAGTCGAAGACAAAGAGAAGATGAAAGTGAGGATGTATATCGCTATGCTATATTCAGCGTCATCGCCCATGACATATTATATGTGGATGCCTAAATTGCTCACATATTTGGAATGCTTTGTTTCAACCAAAAATAGTCTTGATATTGACGCTGCAGAATATCTTGCGAAGCTTAAAGAGATAGATAATGAATGGCATCCAGAACGAGATGTTGTCGATAAGAATCTGACATACGTTGCCATTGACAGATATTGGTTTTGGAGAATAGATTACTATTTATGGGAGCAAAGAGAGTTGTTTTTTAAGAAGGAGCTACTCAATGTGGTTGAGAAATATGTGTTCAGAAGGAACCGTTCGATTGAGCATATTGCTCCACAGCATCCTAAGGATGAGTTTGGCGATAAGGACCGATTCTATTGGGATGATGAATCTAGGCCGGAAATCGCCGTGAAACGGGATTGCCTTGGGAATATGGTTATGATATCATCTGGACAGAACAGTACATTGACCAATTCATGCTTTGAGGTTAAACGTGCAGTTATGCAGAGATATGCATCCGGAAATGGGGCTGTTGAAAGTCTGAAAATGTTATATGTTTATTCTAAATATAAGAGTTGGTCTTTAGATAATATTGATGAACATCAGCGTTTTTCAATGAATGTGTTGAAATATTCGTATGAAAAAGGTTCTGATAAATGGAATGATTTTATAACAGAATTGTCGAAAACTAGTGCACAATAAACGATATTGTGAACTAAAGTGTGTCTGTAAAGTTAATAATTTATTTCCCTTTACTTGACTCGCTTTAGTTTATAGTCTCGGTTGGTATTGCGTTAAATATAGATTAATTTAATTACACGATTACATCGCACTTCGTGATGTGAATGTGATACAAATTAAATATTAGTAAATTAAAATTTATTTCTTAAGTAAAACAAATCCCATACCCCCCCCCAATTTTTCCAAAGCATAGAGGTGGGGCATAGTTCCTTGCAAGCACACATTTCCCAAGGTCTATGCAGGCACTTCTTTTCGTCTGTGGATATTCCTGAATTTTTGCACCACGGAAATAATTCACATGGGAAAACACCTTCGTAGAGAATATTATAAATCAGCTTTACAGACTTATTAATTTCAACAGAATATCCCAGCTACCCATCTGGCTTAATTGTAAAATAATCTTGACGCTTATTTCTCATAAATGGAGTTCCTATTGTGTTTATTATTTCTGCCAATGTAGCACTTCGCCGAGAATTGCCCTCATATATCATATCCATTTGTATCAAATATTTACATATTCTAGTTAGACTCTTGGTAGCACAATTAAGTATTCGTTGCCAAGGAGTATCCAATCTAGATTGGCAGCAAGTTATTATGCAAGTATGTTCTTTAAAACTATATCATTCAATCCCAACTGCTTTCACAATGATTGATGTATTTATTATTGTACCATATCCAAGCTGTTAATTAAAGCTTGTTTTAATGTTTCCCTATTAGAACTATCTCTCAATAATAGAAATAGCTCCTTATCTATCACTGCATATTTGATATACTTGCGAATTGTCCCTGCTGAATATGGATTTCCTTTTTGTAGCTTTACGATAGTCATATATCCTCCTTCATATGGAATCAGTTGCCAAAATGGTTCTGAATTAAGATGCCAAAATGGGGTTCCAGCTTTTGGCTTAAATATGGATACCTCTTTCACATATCGTTTCCAGTTCTTCAAAAAACATTTTTCCAATTCCTCATTGTAAATAATCTCATTTGTAGTGATATGCTGAGAAGATATAAGATCGATGACACTGAGTAACATGATAGCCTTATGAGGAGCACTCTTTCCATGTTGTTTATTTGTATGCAAGTTTGAAAATAAATCTATATAATCAGCCAATTCATAATTCCTCTCTAACTTAGAGATTAAATTAAAACGAGCTGTATCTATCTCCATCTGATAAATCTTTATATCAGGGTTCAATGTTTTTGCTAGTTGAGTTATTTTTTCTTTTTCGGTTTGTTCAATATTTACACCCAAATAGATGGACTCAAAACACTCAGCTTTTAGTGGCATGTAATGGCGTATCTCTTTCCAATCCCATATCTCTTTATTCTGCTTGGCTTGTTCAGGTGTAAAAGCAGCATACATAGCACTCGGATTCTGCATTACCAATCTGACCTCCTGCTCATATTGCCACTCCTTCGCTTTTGTTTTCCATTGATATAGAAATATATTTTCAGCACTTTGGTGAGCATCAGGGCGCTCTATTATATTTCGGTATTGGACTTCAATAACAAACGGTTTAAGATATATTGTACCAAACATTGGGGGTACGGATTGCATCACTTTATCGATATCAAGTCCTATGCAAACACCTTTGTGATTATAACAATAATGGCTCCACATAAGCAATGAATCATAAACCTTCGACAGACTGCAGAGCCATGTTCCATTACGTAAATTAAGAGCATCATTTTCCTCTTTCTCCATCCACCATTCTTTAGGTACCCATCCTTGAAGTTTACTCTCCGGAACATTTGAGTAGTCTATTAATTTGGGATGACAATCAAACGGATCGTTTAGCTGAGAGGCATTAGTGAATTGGAGATTTTGGTTTCCAATCATGCACTTTGCGCCATTGATATCAAGATATTTATATAGAATATTACTCATGGAAACAAAATATCTACACTACTCTAATTGTTTTCTATAAACAGAATCCAATGTGTTACCATCTTTGTCCTTCCAGTCTGCCCAACCATTAGATGGACGACCTAGGCAGAATGATGAAGCTGTACTTGGACTTGCAAAAGTCTTATCGGAAGTCATTACCAACTTGTCTTCCGAGAAATCCGCATATTCATGCATTATATTAGTACGCTTTTTATCCCACTTTAGTGAGGGCACAGAAGTTTTAGCAATCACGCTGCCTTTTAAAACAGTAAAACCATTTGAACCATAAATTCCTTGTGCATCACATCCGCGTCCTTTAGTGTAAAACAAACGCTCCGCATGGAATTTAGTTAACTCAAAGATATTACAACCTATGAATGATGTCAAGAACTTAACATCTTCAAAGAACTCATCCATTGCATCACGCTGGTATTCGGGCAAATTGGGAGCTTTGGGTATCTGCTTGTTTTCATTGAGCACAAAAGCGTTTGTTTGCTTTGCTTCGGCAATTGCTTTATATTCCAAATATTGCACATCAGCTTTAGTCATATCTGCATCCTTTGATACGAAGATAAGAGCCTTTTGCCAGAAAGTCTTTTTGCTGTCGTGGTCTTTGACACGCTCTTTGAAGTTTTCTGTTTCGCCGATATAAGCCTGTGGTTTTGTTACCTCATCTTCGCCTATAAGAATATAGAATGCCGGTTTTTGTAGTTTCTCTTGCTCATTGAGATATGCAAGATTAGAGCGTGGCACAACAAACATCTGGCAAATCTTATTGCTGATAAACACATATTGAGTCCCCTTAGGATCTCCATCAATTAGATATGTGGTTACTGTTTTGCCCATGATTATTCCTGTAGATAAAGTGTCCGTATATCGTTATGTGTTTTTAATATTTCCTCCATGTCATCATGTTGAATGTCAAATTCATTGAGACTACAACAGATTTGCATATCCTTCTCTGAAATATAATGTTTGCGTATAAATTCTTCGGAAACCATTTCTTCTACAGAAGAATAGGGACTATCTTCAACAGAATAATTTCCAATTAAAAAAACTTTATAAGCTTGTTCTATAGAGGACTTCGTTTTTTGATGTATTTCTTCTGCGAATCTCAAAACATCTGATATTCTCACATCAACTGAATCTTGCTCTTTATAATAAATATTCCCGTTTGAGTGAGCAATATTATTCCGTTCTTTGACAAGTTTTTTATATTCTCCTATTCGTTCATTTAATCCCCAAAACTTAAAAATCCGCAGAATCCTACTTTCTTGTTCCTCAGAAAAACCGAAAGGAGAAGTTGCCTTATTAAGACAATCCTCAAAACCATACGAAATTTTTTCAAAATCTTCAGGATGTATACTTTTAATCTTCCATATTGTGAAATAGACAAAACACATAAAAAGCATGTGATAACCCATAAAAGCAAATTGATATTGTTCGTTTTGATAGTTATTCTCAAATGCTTTCCAAAGATATTGAACGTATTCTACCTCTTCAATAGTTTTATAATGAAGAGGTAGATATGAGAATATTTTAGAGGTTCCTTCCATTTTTTTTACATTAATGCGCCTTTAAGGTTTGTTAATCCGGGTAAGAATAAAGACCCTGAAATCTGGTTTAATTCCCACGATATGTTTGAGAATATTAATTTGTTTTTAATCTGTTCTTTTATTTCGCTAGATTTATAATACTCATTTATAAAACTGGCAATATTCTGGATAAGATTATCATCAAGCATTACCATCGTATTATTTTTACTAGCGATGCTAATCTTTAATGCATTGATTGCATTAGTTATTGCTAAATAAATCTCATTTGCAATAGCATCTATCTTTGCTTTGCGTTGATTGTTTATATTTTGTTCTTCATATTGTGCAAGTTGTAATTTGAAATTTAATTCATTCTTTAATTTCAGCATAAAAATTTCTGCTTGGAGGGCCGATAAATTTCTGTCTAGTCTCATTAACTCATTTTTATAAGTCCTGGCTAGATTCAATGAATTTAACGCACTGTTGCTAAAATATAATCTATTCATTGCCTTCCCTTTTATTATTTGTATCCGGTTTCCTCTGATATTCTGTAATAAGAGATTCAATTATACTAAGTTTACTTTGAGAATTTTCAATAAGATTTTCAATAGTCTCCTTGTATGAATCTTTTGTACGGTTAGTTTGCTCTATTAACCCATTAAAAATGTTTGTTGCATTAGCAATGGTTCCGTTTATATCTTCTTCTCCTTTTTTTCTTAGGTCTTCAATTTCCTTTCTGGACTGCTCAATCTTAAATAAAGAAAAGAAACTGAACACAAGAAATATAATTGTCAGAACAGAAGCCCACATTGTAATGTTAGTATACTCATGCTCAATCTTGTTTAGATGTAGTTCTAACATTTTTTCAGACATGACAGAAGACGCTATATCTCTATAACGTAGAGAAAGAGAGTCAGATGCAATTCTTGTTATACACTCATTCTGTTCTCTTAGATATTCTATATCAGCATATAATTTTGCATATATTTTTTCTGCAGATAATGAATCTTTTGAGGAGTATGCTTTACTCAAATACATCATCTGTTTGTCCAGACATGACTGTAATTCCTTCCGATGAGCTACAGGTTGCTCAATAAAAGCATGGATACTGTTTCCCGTTTGCTTTTGGATTTGGGCATAGCTATTTACAATTCGTTCTTGGGACCTCTTTAGATTTGAATTCGCGATTCCAAGAAAGACTCCATATGTAACAATAATAATAGCCATCACAACACAAAAGAAAAAAGAGTGATGCCGATTTACAAATTTTTCGAAACGCCCTTCTGAGTCATTATGTTCGGGTGGAAAATTGACAGTTATTGACTGAGGCTGAGTCCCCAAATTTGATCTATCGGTTTCCTGAGAGCTTGCTGTTCTCTGTTTGGATTGCTTTTTTGCCATAATCATTATTCATTCCAGATTTTTGCAATGCGTGCTGTAATAGCAGCTTTATTTTTTTCTATTTGTTGCTTCAATTTATTATTTTCTTCTTCAATAGTTTCTAATTCTGCGACAATTGCCTGTTGTTCGTTTATTGAAGGAAGAGGAATAATTACCTCTTTCACTAATGCTGAATTTAGATTATTTACGACTCCACCTATCGCTTTATTTTCAAATTGATGATAAACATTATCGGATGATAAAATGTAATAAAGATATTTTTTGACAAAATAATTGTTTTTATCTCGGAGAACTAACCACCCATCATGAATACAACCTTCTATTGCCATTATATATGGACGACCAAAGCTCATAGAATTGGATAAAATGAAATCACCAATGTAAACCTTCCTTGATTTTAAAGCTCCTTCAGGTTTAATTTTTTCTTTAGTCTGCGTTATATACATAGATCCTGGAAGTGCGTCACTTATTTTTATCCAATTGATACCATTCTTATCATTTGTAATATAATCATTAATTGGCCGTGGTGAAGCTCCCCTCTCTATATCACATACATCTCCTAATTTTACTAAACGATAGTGACATGATAAATGACCTATAGTATTAATATAATTTTCTATACATAAATTAAATGTTCCTTTGATTTTAGTTTTCTCAACCAATGTAATAATGGCATTACTTGCACATTCCTCATTTCTGTGTATTTTAGTCCTAAAATCTTTGATTGCAGACGCAATACTCTTGAGTTGACTTCCTTCGATAGGACGTCGTTGTGCTCCTAAAGAGAATCCATCATTTTCAATCTTTGCAAAAAGGATTTTATCGGTAAGTTTGGCTATTACTTTATCAAGTAACAGTATCGACGTCTTTACGCCACTGTAAGGATTAAAAACCCCTTGCGGTAAGGAGATGACACCATAAAGATAATTGTCATTGATAAGCATCTTGCGTAATTTGACAAATGCGGAGTCAGTTTTAAATATCACGCCCTCGGGCACAATTACCGCCCCTCGGCCTGTTTTGGTAAGATGCTCAATAATATAATCTACAAACAACGCCTCACTCCGTTTGCTTTGGATTGAAAAACGAGTATGAGGTTTTATACCACCTTTAGGAGACATAAAGGGTGGATTGGCAAGAATGACATCGAAATACTCATTCCATTTTGCATCGCTGGTCAGGGTATCATATTCGGCAATGCGGGGTTCAGTAATACGATGTAAATACATATTGACTAATGACAGACGTACCATATCAGGAGAGATGTCATAACCACATATATTTTGAGCCAATTGCTTGCGCTGGTCAGGAGTAAGCAAATCTCCGTTACTTTTTCCTTCGCTTGAATTATGGCGCAAAATATATTTATAAGCCGAAATTAAGAACCCGGCAGTACCACAGGCAGGATCGAGAATGGTCTCACCGATTTTAGGCTCAACAATATCGACCATAAAGTCTATGATATGCCGCGGAGTACGGAACTGTCCGGCATCTCCCTGACTACCAAGTACGCTTAGCAGATACTCGAAAGCATCGCCCAATCTTTCACTATGATCGTATTCAAATTGATCAATGATTTTCAGAAAACTTTTCAGAGTCTCCGGATCATTATATGGTAAATAGGCTTGGCGGAAAATGGTGTGAAAAATCTGAGGAAGAGTAGGGCTCTCACTCAATTTTTGCAATGCTTCCCGGTAATCTAGCAGAATTTCCTGTCCGCCTCGTGTTTTATTGAAAAAACTCCTCCAGCTATATTTCTGATATTCACCTGAAAAAAACTTGGCCTCGCCGCCGAGTTCCTCGCTTTCGGCATCCATGTCGTCCATGAATTTATAAATCAGGGCGATTGTGATTTGCTCGACTTGGCTTTTAGGGTCGGGAATCTTTCCAACCAATATATCTCTGGCATCGTCAATACGACGTTTTGTTACTGCATCCAACATATAATATTTTAAATTTTAATATTCATTACATAAATCGATTCATCGAAACATAATTCTTGATGTATTCCGGAATCCACTGTTTCCAACCATTGGGTACGGCTTTAAAATCGGCCATTGTAAACGAAGAAAGCACATTGAGTTCTCCATATTGTTTCTTATCTATAGCTTCCCGCACCTTGGAATCACAGATATATGCCTTAAAATAGTAGCGCATGGCTGCGATATCTACATCTTCGGCAAAACGACTCTTGTTGTCGTCGATAAATCGCTCAAACTCATCCTCCAATATTTCATCTTTCATCTTGATTTTAGGAATCAAGCCAAAAATATATTCGAGAACCTCACGAACCGAAATTCGACGATCTATACTCAGGCTTCGTTTTATCTTCTCCAAGTTAATATAATCATCTGGTTTATCAAACTTCTCTTTACGCACATAATTTTCTGCAGCATCCCAGTTCCGGGCATCTACGGCCGATTTAACAAATTCATCATCCTTGATGTTCTCCTCAAATTTTTTGAAAAACATTCGATCAATTCGCATTCCCTCCAATCCGATTTTTGTTTCAGTCAGGAGCGAAACAGAATCTGTCCCTGTATGTTCATATTTATCTAACCCAGGATTTGGAGTGGAGTCTGACGAACTTACGATATGAGAGATCTGAGGAAGTTTTAGGACTTCGTCGTAGTTAAATTTCTCCTCAAAATACTCGCAATTGGCAAAAAAATCGAAAAGTTTAAAATGCGTTTTTTCACATTGGGCATATTGAGCTTTCAACTCCTTGTCTCCAACGATACATTGGGAAAAATTGAATTTACGCGTACCTCGACCCTTAATCTGCACAAAATCAGTTGGAGAGAAAATAGGCCGCATAAGACATAAGTTCAAAACGTCGGAACAATCATAGCCTGTTGTCATCATTCCTACAGTAACACAAACTCGTGTTTTGCTAGTGCGATATATGTCACTTGCGTGGCTGTACCCATTAAGTTTATTATTCCTGAAATCAATAGTCATGCTTTTAGCATCAGGAATCAAAGATGTAACTTGCACAGCAAAATCTGAATTATATAACCCAGGATACATCCGGTGGGCAATTTCATTCAGAATCTGAGTAAGTTTGGCTGCATGATTCTGACTAACTGCAAACACAATTGTTTTTCCTATCTCATTTGTAATGAGATCGTGCATCGCATTATTCATGAATGTCTCGCAGAACACTCGGTTGGTACTGTCTGAGAAAAAGCGTTTTTCGAAATCTCGGCCTCTGAATATTTCTTCTGCATCTTCTCCATTATCAGTTATATCCACGGCAGAATAACCTTCATCCGACAGCAGTTGTGTGGTTATTTCTGTACGAGCATCAATTACAGTGGGATTTACGAGAAAATTATCGCGAACTCCATCTAGCAGCGAATAACGAAACGTCGGCTCTCCGCTTTCACACCCAAAGGTCCGATATGTATCAAGCAACAAACGTCTTTCGTACTCTCGTTGTTCCCCCTCATTCGCTTTTTTAAGGTAGTCTTTAGGTGTTGCTGTAAGTCCTAATTTATAACCCACAAAATATTCGAATACTGATCTGGCGTTCCCGCCGATGGAACGATGGGCTTCGTCAGAAATTACTAAATCAAAATCAGTTGGAGAGAAAAATTTCTTATACTTATTATTGAATAGTAAGGACTGAACCGTTGTTATGACAATCTCGGCTTTGCGCCAATCCTCTTTATTTTCTTTATAAATAACCGATTTATAATCTTTTGACAAGTAAGCTACCATATCTTTCTGGGCTTGATCCTCCAATTCAAGACGATCAACCAAAAAGAGAACGCGTCGTGCATTTCCGGTTCTTACGAACAGTTTGATAACGGCCGCAGAGGTTAAAGTCTTTCCCGTTCCCGTAGCCATTTCAAATAAAAATCGAATGGCTCCATCCTTTACAGCTCTTTGTATAGACTGTAACGCTTTTACTTGGTATGGTCGCATGATTCTTACCCCTGTCCGCTCAAAATATTCACCTCTAGTCAACGGATTGATATATTCCGGATTAAGGCTGTAGGATGGATCTTGAGTTAAGGCAATATAATCGCTACCACAAAATTCATCTATTAGTCTCTGCTTGTTGGGGACAAAACTCTTATACTGTTTAAACGATTCGGGAGTTGGTAATGTGGTTATGATGGTTGGATTTCCATTCTCTATATCCCAAAAATAATGCAAATCGCCATTTGATAAAATGACGAACCGACAATTCATACTTTTGGCATATCGACGAGCTTGTTCTTTTCCTACTAATGGATTTTTATCATCGGATTTAGCTTCAAGAACAACTAATGGAAATCCTTTATCATCAAGTAATAAAAAGTCAATGAATCCATTAACAGTTCTCTCGAAATTTTCGCCGAGTTCATCGAATGATTCTTTTGTGATTTTCACATTGTTTTCGAATAGCACATTGGCTTTCTTTTCGGGAGAATCAAGTAATTGCCATCCTGAATCTTCGAGTAATTTATTTATTTTTATTCTTGCCTTTGCTTCTTTTGCCATAGCTATAATTCTTTGCTGTCGATTAATTCTTTGGGATTTACTTGAAGAATCTTGGCTATCTCAAACAACACTTCTAAACTCGGTTGCCGTCGATTACATACGTAGGAGTTGACAATACAGAAACTTTTTCCAAGTTTCTCTGCCAGCCAGATCTGTTTGATGCCTTTCTCTTCAAGCACCTCTTTGATTCTATTCATGTGTTTATCCATACTGTGTATAGATTGATTCAATTGAAATACAAAGATATAAAATATTATGCAATAAAAAGATAAAAGCGGGAGATTTCTTTCCCGCTCACTACATATTTCTATGACTAGGTCCTCATGAATACCGATGAAAGTTTTAAATAGATTCTTTTAGTTCGTTTTTCGGTTAATTTAGCCAATAAATTTAGCAAATTTATTTGACTTTTCATCTGTCCTCAGTGCGCTATAAGCCAAGCATAAATTGCTAAAACCGGCCGGTTGCATTGTTGGATTGGACATATTAAACGATATACAATCATTGATGTTGCCAAAGGGTTTAGCCTGCGTTTGCCGGATTTTCAAGATGGATTATTGCAGAGATTATCCAGTCAAGGAAATCATGTTTACCAAAGTACATGATAGAAGTTTGCCATAACATGCACCATTTTTTGTAAGTGAGTATGTGGTATACTCATTGGACATACGTAACATGATGTTTATAACGAGTTGGACTACAGACATGGCAAACCAGGCTCGAAAGTAGGGGATACAAAATCGGCAATATGTCCAATAGCCAAAGCATGGGACTGTTCGATATTCTGCCAGATGGATTCAAGAGTTTTTGTTGAAGACCTTGCACTAAGGTATCGCTAGATTATCTCAGTTTCACATGATGTGGTTTTGCGCCTGCCGTAGCTATTTCCTCAATATGACAATTTGCTAGAAGTTCTAACCGTCCTTTTGTGGAAAGTATGAGCATAGAGAAGTAAGGTTGGCAAAACGAGAGATAAAATCTTTCGTGCTCTGCCTAATCCCGACAGCGATTTTCCCGTGCCCAGCTTGCTGTTCCAAGTGGCACGAATCCCGCCGCTGAAAGGCGAGTGGGGTATTAGGCTCCCCCATAGGGTTTACTACTGGCAGACGGGCAAGCCCGGCATGGAGTATAGCTTCACTTCAAATAGTGCAGATGCTGTCCGGTTTCCAGTGTACATACAAAAGGAAGTATGGCAGATTGCACCTGGTATGATGAAACCTGCCATAGCTTTGCTTTATTCCTATATCTACACCCCAGCATTAAAGTTAAAGCCGGGAAATGTCACAGAAAAATGTCACACTGGGATTTGATGGTATAGGGGTTCAATAATGGAAATCTCTGTTGAATTTGTATTCTTTCCCTTCTTTTACGACCATCCGCTTGTTGCATAGGAACTTTGCCAATTCCACCGTCTTGTTGTACCCCAGTTTTATCCCCGGCCGTCCGTAGCTTTCTTTCAGCCTTTCAAGGTAACCGTTATAGCCGCTGATGTTCCCGTCCTCAAAAGCGGCGTTCAAAGCGGAACGGTGTGAATCCTCAGGTATTTCCTTGTACGGGTCGAACGGTTCCTTAGGCGGGCGTCCTGGTTGCCTTTTCTGGGGCTGATATGACTCCACCAGTTCGGGCAGGGAATCATCGTTTACCTGGAAGGCAAACGGTTCAAACTCACGGTCACGGCTGTGTATGACTTCCACCACACTTATGGACTTGTCGTCTTTGTCTGGCTCTATCTGCATGACGGTTTCCGCCTTGTTGTTCAGTTCCGTGCCGACATGACCGCGTGCGTGTTCGTCATTCTTGTTCTGATGCAGGACGGTATGGATGTGTATCTGCCTGTCATCGGTCCATTGCATGAATTTGGATATCACATCGGTGGATTCACCGGGTGAATTGATATCATGGATGAAGTCCCGGATGCCATCTATGATGACCAGACCTAAATCGGGTATCATGCCGATAGCCTCTTCCGTTATTGCCAGTCGTACTTCTGGCGAATATTTCCGGAGTGCCAGCATCGTCAAGTTGTCTGCATCACAATCTTTCGGCAGACCTGCCAGTCTCAGGATTCTATTCAGAACAATCTGGCAATGGTTCTTGCCTTGTTCCGTGTCAACATAGAGAATCTTCCTTTTTCCCTCCGGGAAGCAGGCACGGTAATGCAGCACTGTGCCATTCTTCAGAGCGGCAGCAGCGATGGCGGAGACATTGAAGGTCTTCTTGCTTTTGGCTTTACCGATAGATGCGCTGAAGTTTCCCAGAGTCCCGATTGTGGAATCATCCACCATAAGCACGGAAGCGGACTGTTCGTATGTCCCGGTCACACTTATGACAGATTCTTTTATGTAGTTTCTCAATTCCTCCGGAGTAGGAATATTGCAGCTCGTCTTTTCCATATTCCTACAGTTCTCTTGGTTTGGCCTTATGTCTTGTCGCAGCAAGCATCTGCTCGTGTTCCTCCTCGAAGCTCAGAGGCACCTGGCTTTTTCTTCCGGTCTCCAGCCATTTGTCCAGTTCGTCGCGATATACGAACAGATGCTTCCCCTGCTTGATGACAGGTATCCCTCCGTGTTTGGCCTTGTAATAGAAGGATGACTTGGATATTCCAAGGTAGCTGCATACTTCCTCGACGGTCATAGGGACATGCAGGTTTTCTTTGACAGGAACCTGTTTTGCAAAATTGTCCTTCAACGCATTTTCGAGACTCTCGATTCTTTCGCAAAGTTTGCCTACCACTTCCGGCAAATCATTGAATGTAAGGTTTTCTTTTAGCATGACTAAACGATTTAATTGTTTAACATGCTGCAAACCAACATAATGATATTATGCAGATTATAATCAGCAGAAACTAATTATCGCTGTCTGCTGAAGTTTGCATACAACTGAAATGATAGTCCCTGTTCTCCGGGACATCTATGGCAATTATGGCGGGAACTGAGTCACGAAGATTTTTATAAAGGTATTCGATTGTAGCATTTTCCAGTTCATGCGGGAATATTGTTTTTATGAACTTTGCCCTGTCGATTAAAGGGATATCAAGTCTCTCCCCGATATTCCATGCATAATGTCTTAGCGAAGGGGACTTGATTTGATTATCGGGCTTGGAACGAACCGGTTTATATGGTTCCGTTTGTCCGTATGCCAGAGATTCTATGTTCTCATGGAGAGTTTCAAGATCGTCTATGGATAAGAACTGTGACATTTCGTGTGTGGTGTATTCATGTATCGCATGCACAATAGCGGTCTTCTTCTCCATTTCATTGCGCCGCAATTCTTCTATGCGGGCTTCATATTCCTTAAGATATGGACTCTCGACCTGTTTTTCACTGGTTGAATTATCAGTTTGGGACAATTCTACCTGGGTGTCAGGATTTGTCTCGGAAGGGACAGTTCCTCTTGAGGATAACTCCTTGCAGCCAAAAGAAAGACAGCTTTTGGAGAGTAAAGAACAGAACAGGCGTTGCAGTGCAGCGCACGACATGATTGTAGCTACGGTTCCTAATATGACCGGAGTGGAATAGCCAATCAGGTCAATCTGATAATTGTTGTACAACATTGTTGCCACTGTCGTATAGGCGACACATGTAATTGCAAGAACCCGGCTTGTCTTTTTGATGGATATTCGGTTGTTATCTGCCATAAACTGTTATTGTTTAGAATTATGATAGGACAAAAATAGATGTCCGGTTTCAAACAGTTGTAAATAATGACGGAAAATCAGCCAGGAATTAAGAAAAAATATGGTTAGAGTATGATTTTCAGCGAAAAGAACAGTATAAAAAGCAGATTTAGGCAATTTTGAGCATTCCTACTGAAAGTCAGGAAGTTTGGCATGGATTGGCACAAAGTGGCATAGATGTGGAAGACAGGCTTTGGGAAGAATATGGAAACAGATGCACTTCCAAACCATTACCCAGAGTCGTATGCACTTTTAACGCTAATAGTCTATATTTCTGCGTTCTGCGTAAGTTTACATTCTGCTTTTACAACTCCCGTAAACTAATTTTGCACCAAACAAAAAGCAAGGATTATGAGGAGTACATTCAAGACCGTGTTCTACGTGAACGCAAGCAAAGAGAAGAACGGAGTTGTCCCCATCATGGGGCGAGTGACTATCAACGGGACTATCGCGCAGTTCAGTTGCAAACAGACCATCCCCAAGACGCTTTGGGATGCGAAAGGCAACCGAGCCAAGGGCAAGAGCAAGGAGGCACAAGAAGTAAACTTCGCGTTGGAAAACATCAAGGCGCAGATAGCGAAGCACTACCAGCGCATTTCCGACCGTGAGGCGTATGTGACCGCCGAAATGGTGCGCAACGCCTATCAAGGCATCGGCACTGAATATGAAACCTTGTTACGTGCCTTTGACAAGGAGAACGAAGCGTTTGCCAAACGTGTGGGCAAGGACCGCGCCAAACGGACATACCAGAAATATCTCACCGTCCGTAAATACGTTGCCGAGTTCATCAAGTCGCATTACAGGCGCAACGACATTTCCATGAACGAGTTGATGGAGGATTTTATCCGTGACTACTGCCTGTACCTGCGCAACGAGGTGGGGCTTGCTCAGTCTTCCGTGTGGATATACTCCATACCGTTGAAGCACATCGTCACCACGGCGCATTATAACGGCAAGATACCGAGAAACCCGTTTGCGATGTATCATGTAGACCCTGACCATAAGGAGCGCGAGTACCTAACGGAAAAAGAAATACGTGCCATAAGCGAGGTCAAATTGGACAGCATGAGCCATGCGTTGGCGAGGGACTTGTTCCTGTTCGGATGTTGGACGGGCATTTCATTCGTGGACATCAGAAACCTTACGACTGACAATATCGTGGAAATGAACGGCTCGCCATGGATTGTGTCGAAACGGCAAAAGACAGGAGTGCCGTTCAGCGTCAAACTGATGGACATCCCAATGCGGATAATAAAACGCTACGAACCTTTTAGAAAGGACGGCAGACTGTTCAACACGGGTGCCTTGAACATGGTAAACCGCCATCTCAAGAGCGTGGCGGAGAAATGCGGCATCAGCAAACGGGTGTCGTTCCATGTCAGCAGGCATTCGTTCGCAGTCATGGCATTGAACTACGGTATGCCGATAGAGAGCGTGAGTAAGATTATCGGACACACGGACATCAAGACCACTCAGATTTACGCAAAGGTGACAAACACGAAACTTGACAGCGACATTTCCGCCTTTGAAAGCAAGGTGAGCGGACGTTTCTCATTATAAAGCAATAACTATGGAACGTGAAACCATTACAATGGACGAGTGTGGCAGGGTTGTCGTACCGTCCGACACCGCCAATATATGGATGAGCGAAATGGATTTGGTGGAGTTGTTTGGTACAACCGCCCCGACACTCCGTGCCGCCATCCGAGCCGTATATAAGAGTGGAGCGTTGAAACAACATGAAGCAGAACGGTATATCCGTTTGCCCGACGGGTACGGCACGGACGTGTACGCCCTGCCTATGGTCGTGGCACTCGCTTTCCGCATCAATACCCCATGCGCGGCAAGAGTACGCAAAGCCCTGTTGGAAAGGTTGTACGGGCGAAAAGAAAGACAAGTCCTGTGGGTGTCAATTGACAGACCGATGTG
>OODF01000027.1_pt1 | contig 137427 bp, 76 predicted proteins | sample 1671431 | NCBI WGS metagenome assembly OODF01 (sample SAMN06348156, study PRJEB24527) | human gut metagenome | biome: human gut; feature: ankylosing spondylitis patient; material: feces | host: Homo sapiens | place: China | collected 2015-10 | reverse complement strand
TCTATGAGGCCATTTATGAAGAGCGGTTGGACGACGCGTTGCGATTGTTGCAGACTTTCCTTTCCACCGTTCCTTATTGCGACCGCACGAACCACGAAGGCCATTATCAACAGATGCTTTACGTCATCTTCAGCCTCCTGGGCATGTATGTGGACGTGGAAGTACGCACCCCGATGGGACGGGTGGACATGGTGATGCGCACGTCCACCACGCTCTACGTCGTGGAACTGAAACTGAACCAGTCGGCCGCAGCCGCCATGCAACAGATTGACCTGAAGAACTATCCAGAACGCTTCGCCCTGTGCGGCTTGCCCGTGGTGAAGGTCGGCATCAACTTCGACATGGAAAGGCATACCCTGAAAGATTGGGTAATCACTAACTAAAATACACCCAAGGGAATTTCCAAAAACATCCTTCATCCTTCAGGATGTATGTTAAATATCTATCATACAACATATTAGGAACTGAACGGTAAAATTTCATCTTTCAGTTCCCTTTCATGGCAGAAAGCCGTCAAACGTTCTGCGCCAAATGATTTTTCAATCTAAGCCAAACGATTTTTCATTCTCCGCAGATTGGTTTTCCGTTCTCTTCCAAAGGAAATGAAACGTGGCTGAAGGATAGCTGAAACATCCTTCAGCCCATAACGCACAAACAATGAATCAATTAGCATGCATCCTGAAAGATGAAGGATGTTTTTGGGAAAACTCTTATGTAGGAAGAGAGAGATAAGCTGATAATAAAACAATTGCGAATGGCGGATTTTATTCGTAACTTTGTCCATACAAAATATCCAAAACATGCACATTACAACTCCCATACGTACCACAGAGACTATTGAGGCACTGACCCGGCTGTGGGAAGCATCAGTACGGCAAAGCCACCATTTCCTGACAGAAAAGGACATACAAGCATTAAAACCATACGCAAAGGCCGGTCTCGAATCCATAGAAAACCTCTTTGTTTCATACGAGCAAAATGAAGCCACAGGATTTATCGGCATAGAAAAAGACAAAATCGAAATGCTTTTCATCTCACCTGAATATTTCGGAAAAGGTATCGGGAAGCTACTGCTTACCATGGCTTGCGAGAAACTCGGCGTGCGATATGTGGACGTAAACGAACAAAACCACAAGGCAGAAGGTTTCTACCGCCATTTGGGGTTCCAAACTTTTGAACGCACGGAAACAGACGAGCAAGGTAACCCATTCCCTATCCTGAAAATGAAACGAGTACCCCTACCTCCCCCTACATATCAGATAGAAAGAGAAACGAAATAGGGCTTTAAAACCATCAAAACAAGCCATCCGCTTTTGTTTGTCATTTATTTCCCGTAACTTTGCGACCCTATATCAATAATTAGAAAACATATATGGATACGACACCCAACAAGTACATCACCGTCGCATACGAACTCTATACGGATTTCGACGGGAAAAGAGAATTAGTGGAAAAAGCTCCTATCGAACACCCATTCCAGTTTATTTCGGATATGGGCACAACTTTGGATGCCTTTGAAGCACAAATCAAACCGTTACAGAAAGGAGAGAAATTCAACTTCACACTGTCCGTAGAAGAAGCTTACGGTGAGTATGAACAGGAACGCGTACTGGAACTGAACAAAGATGTATTCAAAGTAAACGGACACTTTGACAAAGAGCATATTTATCCGGGAAGCGTGGTGCCCTTGATGAATGCAGACGGAGCACGTTTTAACGGAACAATCACAGATGTGAAAGAAGATACCGTAACCGTAGACCTGAATCATCCCTTGGCCGGAAAAGCGTTGAACTTCATCGGCGAAGTCACTGAAAACCGCGATGCGACAAAAGACGAAATACAAGGCATGCTCAATATGCTGAGCGGCGAAGGAGGTTGCGGATGCGGTTGCGACAGTTGCGGCGGGGGTTGCGGAGACGACTGCGACTGCGACGGCCACCACCATGAAGAGGGTTGCGGATGCGGACACTGCCATTAAAAGCGGCATCTGTATATTTTATATTGAAAGGGTGAGACATGAGCAATACATTTGGTAATATATTCCGGCTGACGACTTTCGGAGAAAGCCACGGGCCGGGAGTAGGCGGAGTCGTCGACGGGTTTCCGGCCGGCATCGACATCGACCAGGACTTCATACAACACGAGCTGGACCGCCGTCGTCCGGGACAAAGCAGAATCACGACTCCCCGCAAAGAAGCGGACAAGGTGGAATTGCTGTCCGGAGTGTTCGAAGGCAAATCGACCGGATGCCCCATCGGCTTTCTGGTACGCAATACCAACCAACATTCCAATGACTACGACAACATACGCAACCTGTACCGACCATCACATGCCGATTTCACCTACACTCAAAAATACGGCTTGCGCGACCATACGGGCGGAGGACGCTCTTCGGCACGTGAAACCATAGCACGTTGCGTGGGCGGTGCCTTGGCAAAACTGGCCCTCAAACAAATCGGTGTGGAAATCTATGCCTATACCTCACAAGTGGGCAACATTGCTTTGGAACACGATTATACGCATTACGACCCGACACAAATCGAAACGAACGATGTACGTTGCCCGGATGCGGAAAAAGCCGCTGCCATGGAAGGCCTCATTTCGGAAGTCAAAGCAAAGGGAGATACTATCGGAGGTATCATCACGGGGGTAATCCGCCATTGCCCCATAGGGCTGGGCGAACCGGTTTATGGTAAACTCCACTCCGCATTGGGAGGTGCCATGTTGGGCATCAATGCCGTAAAAGGATTCGAATACGGACGAGGGTTTGCCGGAGTAAGCCAACGGGGAAGTGAACAAAATGATGTCTTCATCCCCCAAAACGGAGCCATCGGAACGCGTACCAACCACAGCGGAGGCATACAAGGCGGAATCAGCAACGGGCAGGACATCTATTTCAGGGTGGCTTTCAAGCCGGTCGCTACCATCCTGATGGAACAGGAAACCGTAACACTGGACGGAACCCCGACTATCATAAAAGCCCGCGGACGGCACGATGCTTGTGTACTCCCCCGTGCGGTACCTGTGGTAGAAGCTATGGCGGCCATGACGATTCTGGATTATTACCTGCTCAACAAAACCACGCATTTATAATTGCAACGGAGAAAAATATCCGGATTCGTAGAAAAAAGCAGTTATTTCGCAGATTCTATTTGGATGCGGCCGAAGGAATAACTATCTTTGAAACGTAAAGGATATAAAGTTGTGAAACTTTAAGATAGCTTAGTTAAAAGTTTAGTTTAGTTTTTGTGTTGGTATCCCGCCTCGGTTTTGAGGCGGGATATTTTTTCCCACATGTTCCTTTTTCTACCTTTCTCTTTCAGCAGTTTGAAAAGGAGCCAACCTCACCAAATCCATTGTATTTTTATAAGGACAACAGCAAGGTTGTAATCTAAAAAACAAAACAACCATTTTCATACCTATTCGTAACTATTTTGCATAAATTTTATCCGAATCATCAGTTTTGAAAAATATCTTTTCTTTTTCTCAAGAAAAACCGGATTACACCCCATTGCATTTTGGCAATCAATTAGTACTTTTGCAAAACAAAACGTCACGATACAACAAAATAATATCGCATATAGATTATGAAACAAGAAAAACAAAATCCTTTTATCAAATATAACGGCATTAAAGATGCAAAGAAGCACATCCACAAGGCAAGTGGATTGTACGACGCCTCGAACGAACATGACGCATGCGGAGTAGGTATGATTGTGGACATACACGGCAACAAATCCCATGAATTAGTGGATTCTGCCCTTAAAGTGTTGGAAAACATGAAGCACAGGGGGGCGGAAGGCGCCGACAACAAGACGGGCGACGGGGCAGGCATCATGCTCCAAATCCCCCATGAATTCATCCTCCTGCAAGGCATCCCCGTCCCGGAAAAAGGAAAATACGGCACAGGGCTTGTCTTCCTGCCCAAGGACGGGCAGGAGCAATCCCACATGCTAAGCATCATGATTGAGGAGATAGAACGGGAAGGCTTGAACCTGATGCACTTGCGCAACGTGCCGGTCAATTCGTCTATCCTTGGAAAAGACGCATTGGGCACGGAACCAAGCATCAAGCAAGTATTCATCACCGGTTCCACTGATACGGAGAACTTGGAACGCACCCTATATATAATAAGGAAGAGGATTGAGAACCGCATACATCACAAAGATTTCTATATCGTATCCCTGTCGAGCAAGAATATCGTGTACAAAGGAATGCTGTCGTCCGTACAAGTGAGGGAATACTTCCCCGACCTGACCCAACCGTACTTCACCAGTGGGTTGGCCGTCGTGCATTCCCGATTCAGCACCAATACCTTCCCGACCTGGAGCCTGGCGCAGCCTTTCCGCCTGTTGGCACATAACGGTGAAATCAACACCATACGGGGCAACCGAGCTTGGATGGAGGCACGGGAAAGCGTGCTCTCCACACCCACGCTTGGCAACGTGAAACAAATCAGGCCCATCATCCAACCCGGCATGAGCGACAGTGCCTCGTTGGACAACGTGTTGGAATTCTTCGTCATGTCCGGCCTGAGCCTGCCCCACGCCATGGCCATGTTGGTGCCGGAATCCTTCAACGACAAGAACCCTATCAGCGAAGACCTGAAGGCTTTCTATGAGTACCACTCCATCCTGATGGAACCGTGGGACGGCCCGGCCGCCCTGCTCTTCAGTGACGGACGCTATGCCGGAGGCATGCTCGACCGCAACGGCCTGCGCCCTGCCCATTACCTGATAACGCGGAACGACATGATGGTCGTGGCCAGCGAGGCAGGCACCATCCACTTCGAGCCGGGGGACATCAAGGAAAAAGGACGGTTGCAACCGGGCAAAATACTCTTGGTGGACACCCAAGAGGGAAAAATATACTATGACGGGGAACTGAAAGTCCAGTTGGCTGCTGCCAAGCCCTATCAGCAATGGCTCTCCACGAACCGTATAGAACTGGACACGCTGCGAAGTGGGCGGAAAGTTGAAAACAATGTGGAGGACTACAGTCGCAAGCTGCGTAACTTCGGCTATACACGCGAAGATATCGAACGCACGCTCATCCCGATGGCAACGAACGGAGCGGAGCCGACCGCTTCCATGGGGAACGACACCCCGTTGGCCGTGCTCTCCGACAAGCCTCAACTGCTGTTCAACTATTTCCGCCAACAGTTTGCCCAAGTGACCAACCCTCCCATCGACCCGATCCGCGAGGAACTGGTCATGTCGCTGAGCGAGTACATCGGTGCCGTGGGTATGAACATCCTGTTGCCGAGCGAGGCACACTGCAAAATGGTACGCTTGCCTCATCCTGTATTGACCAACACCCAGTTGGATATCCTGTGCAACATACGTTACAAGGGGTTCAACACCGTGAAGCTCCCCATCCTGTTCGACGTGCACGGAGGGAAGGCTGCCTTGCAAGAAGCCTTGTCCACCTTATGCAAGCAAGCGAAAGCGTCCGTCGACGAAGGAGTGAACTACATTATCCTGTCCGACCGCGGAGTGGATGCCGGACACGCAGCCATCCCCTCGCTGTTGGCCGTAAGTGCCGTACACCACCATTTGATTTCCGTACAAAAACGTGTGCAGACCGCACTGATTATCGAAAGCGGTGAAATCCGTGAGGTCATGCACGCGGCCCTGCTGTTGGGTTACGGGGCAAGTGCCATCAATCCCTATATGGCTTTTGCCGTATTAGACGATTTGGTCAAGCGACACGAAATACAGATGAATTACGAAACAGCAGAGAAAAACTACATCAAGGCTATCTGCAAAGGATTGTACAAGGTGATGAGCAAGATGGGCATCAGCACGATACGTTCTTACCGAGGTGCCAAAATATTCGAAGCTATCGGACTCAGTGAGGAATTACTGAAAACCTATTTCGGCACGCCGGCCTCTACCATCGGTGGCATACGGTTGGAGGAAATCGCAAAAGACTATACCATTTTCCACGATGCCGGTTTCCGGCTCACAGAACCCGGACACCTCTTGCCCCATACCGGACTGTTCTCTTTCCGCAAAGATGGCGAGCAACATGCCTGGAATCCTGAAACCATATCAGCCCTGCAAATCGCCACGCGCCTTGGCAGTTACAAGAAATTCAAGGAATTCACGAAGATGGTGGACGGGAAAAAACAGCCGATATTCCTGCGTGATTTCTTCGGGTTCAAACGTAACCCCGTCGACATCAACAAGGTAGAACCCGTGGAGGACATCGTCAAGCATTTCGTCACCGGTGCCATGTCGTTCGGTGCCATCAGCAAGGAAGCCCACGAAGCCCTGGCATTGGCCATGAACGAGCTTGGCACCCGAAGCAATACGGGAGAAGGCGGGGAAGACAACGCCCGTTTCCATGAGACATACGAAGGCATCCCTCTTTGCAGCAAGACCAAGCAGGTGGCATCCGGACGCTTCGGTGTCACGACCGAATACCTCGCCAATGCCGAAGAGATACAAATCAAAGTAGCACAAGGTGCCAAACCGGGGGAAGGTGGCCAACTTCCGGGTTTCAAAGTGGATGAGGTGATTGCCAAAACGCGCCACTCCATTCCGGGCATATCCCTGATTTCTCCCCCGCCCCACCACGACATCTACTCCATCGAAGATTTGGCACAACTGATTTTCGACCTGAAGAATGTCAACCCACAAGCTCGAATCAGCGTAAAACTGGTAGCCGAAAGTGGGGTCGGCACGATAGCCGCCGGAGTGGCTAAGGCCAAGGCCGACCTGATTGTCATCTCGGGCGCGGAAGGTGGAACGGGTGCTTCGCCTGCGTCATCCATGCGTTATGCGGGCATCTCTCCGGAAATCGGTCTTAGTGAGACCCAACAGACTTTGGTACTCAACGGACTGCGCGGACAAGTACGCCTGCAAACCGACGGACAACTCAAAACAGGGCGCGACATCATCGGCATGGCCCTCCTCGGGGCCGAAGAATTCGGCTTCGGCACGACCGTGCTTATCGTATTAGGATGCGTCATGATGCGCAAATGCCACACCAACGCCTGCCCAGTCGGGGTCGCCACCCAAGACCCGGTATTGCGCAGCCATTTCCGAGGACACTATAAATATGTGGTGAATTATTTCCGCTTTTTGGCCGAAGAAGTACGCGAATACTTGGCAGAAATGGGATTCACACGACTGGAAGACATCGTGGGGCGCACTGACCTCATCGAAATTAAGCCTGTGGAAAAAGAGACAAAAGTTGGGCTGTTGGACTTCAGCCGCCTATTACACAAGGTGGAAAGCAATACGGCCATCCATCACGTATGCGAACAAAAGCATGAAATCAGCCACGTGAAAGACGTGGAAATCATAGCCTCAGCCACAGAAGCCCTCGAACATGGCAAGGAAGTATCCTTGGAATACGCCATCGCCAACACCGACCGCTCCGTAGGAGCCATGCTGTCAGGTGCCGTAGCCACACGGTATGGCAACGAAGGGCTTCCTGAACAAACCATCAACGTGAAATTCAAAGGTTCCGCCGGACAAAGCTTCGGGGCGTTCCTAGCCCACGGCATCTGCTTCAAACTGGAAGGCGAGGCAAACGATTACTTGGGCAAAGGGTTGAGCGGCGGACTGATTTCCGTCTGTCCTCCCGTGCGTTCCAACTTCGATGCGGAAAAGAACACTATTGCGGGCAACACGCTGCTATATGGTGCCACGAGCGGCGAGGTCTACATCAACGGCCGGGCCGGCGAACGTTTTGCCGTACGCAACTCCGGAGCCATCGCCGTCGTGGAAGGTGTGGGAGACCACTGCTGCGAATACATGACAGGGGGGCGCGTGGTCGTGTTAGGCGAAACCGGACGCAATTTCGCTGCCGGCATGAGCGGGGGCGTGGCATACGTTTGGGACAAAAGCCATACGTTCGACTACTTCTGCAACATGGAAATGGTGGAACTTTCGCTTTTGGAAAACTCCACCTCACGCAAAGAGCTGCATGAACTTGTCCGCCAACACTACCTCTACACCGGTTCGAGCCTGGCCCTCACCATGCTGGACGACTGGAATCACTACGTAGACGAGTTCATACAAGTCACACCCATCGAATACAAGCGCGTACTGGCAGAAGAGCAAATGCGCAAACTGCAACAAAAAATAGCAGACGTACAACGGGATTACTAACAGAATCGACAAACGACAAAAAATAAAGAAAAAAATGGGAAACCCTAAAGCATTCCTCACCATATCGCGGCAGGAAGCCGGCTACCGCCCGGTGCACGACCGCATCAACGACTTCGGAGAAGTGGAACAGACCCTAAACACCAGTGACCGCAAACTGCAAGCCTCACGCTGCATAGATTGCGGAGTGCCTTTCTGCCACTGGGCATGCCCCTTAGGTAACCGTCCGCCCGAGTTCCAAGATGCGCTTTACAAAGGCAAATGGGAAGAAGCATACGAAATCCTGTCCCAAACCAACGATTTTCCGGAATTCACCGGGCGCATCTGCCCTGCGCTCTGCGAGAAAAGCTGCGTGCTGAAACTGGCCATCGATGCCCCGGTCACCATCCGTGAGAATGAGGCGGCCATCATCGAAGCAGCTTTCCGCGAAGGCTATGTCAAACCGAAGACCTACCCACGAAACGGGAAGAAAGTGGCCGTCGTAGGTTCCGGCCCGGCAGGCATGGCTGCCGCCAACCAACTGAACCGCATGGGGTATGAAGTAACGGTATTTGAAAAGGATGAAAGCGTGGGCGGATTATTACGCTTCGGGATTCCGAACTTTAAACTCAACAAGGCCATCATAGACAGGAGAATAGAAATCATGAAAGCTGAAGGAGTCATCTTCAAGACAAACTCACCCGTAGACATGAAACACCTGCCCGAAGGTTTCGATGCTTACTGTATTTGCACGGGAACACCACAGGCACGCGACCTCGACATCCCGGGGCGCAACCTCAAAGGCATACACTTCGCATTGGAAATGCTAGCCCAACAAAACCGGATTTTGGGCGGACAGACCTTCGGCAAGGAAGAACGCATAAACGCCAAAGGCAAACATGTGGTCGTCATCGGTGGCGGCGATACGGGAAGCGACTGCATCGGCACGAGCAACCGACAGGGTGCGACCAACGTCACGCAAATAGAAATCATGCCGAAACCTCCGGTAGGGCATAACCCAACCACCCCATGGCCGCAATGGCCCGTAATCTTAAAGACCAGTTCCAGCCACGAAGAAGGATGCACACGCCGGTGGTGCCTGACCTCCAACCGTTTCATCGGCACGAAAGACGGCCGGGTTTGCGGTGTGGAAGTGGAAGAAGTGGAGTGGGTTCCCAATCCGGACGGAGGCCGTCCCGTCATGCGCCCTACTGGGAAAAAGGAAACTCTCAAGGCTGACCTCGTGCTGTTGGCCATGGGATTCCTCAAGCCCCAACAGCCGGCATTCGCAAGCAATGTTTTCGTGGCCGGAGACGCGGCCACCGGTGCTAGCCTCGTAGTCCGCTGCATCGCAGGAGGACGCAAAGCGGCCCAAGACATCAACGCTTACTTAACAAAAGCTTTAACGCCATGTGTGGAATAACAGCCCTTTTCAACCTCAAACAACAAACGCCTGAATTACGAAAAAAGGCTTTGTCCATGTCTAAGAAAATCCGGCACCGCGGGCCGGATTGGAGTGGCATTTATTGTGGCAAGACAGCCATCTTATGCCACGAACGCCTTTCCATCGTCGATCCGCAAAGCGGCGGGCAGCCTCTTTTCTCGCCCGACCGTAAACAGATACTGGCCGTCAACGGGGAAATCTACAACCACCGCCAAATCCGTGAACAGTATACCGGACGATACGACTTCCAAACGGGCAGCGACTGCGAGGTCATCCTCGCGCTCTACCGGGACAAAGGCATCCATTTCTTAGAAGACCTGAATGGAATTTTTGCCTTCGCCCTTTATGACGAAGAACAGGACGACTTCCTGATAGCCCGCGACCCCATCGGAGTCATACCTTTATATATAGGACATGACAAGGACGGCATCCTATATCTGGCCAGCGAACTGAAAGCACTTGAAGGTTTCTGCGACGAATACGAGCCGTTCTTGCCGGGACATTATTACTGTGGCAAGGAAGGGAAGATGACGCGTTGGTACACCCGTGATTGGATGGACTACTCGAACGTGAAGGACAATTATACCCATGATGCCTGTAACGCTACTAAAGTCACGGACTGTGGAAACAGCTATCCCATACAAGTAGAAGCCGTACGTGATGCCTTGGAAGCTGCCGTACGCCGCCAACTGATGAGCGACGTTCCCTATGGCGTGCTGCTCTCCGGCGGATTGGACAGTTCCGTCATTTCGGCCATAGTGCGGAAGTTTGCGGCACGCCGCATCGAGACCGACGGGCAATCCACGGCGTGGTGGCCGCAACTCCACAGCTTCGCCGTGGGACTGAAAGGCGCCCCGGACTTGGCCAAGGCCAAGGAAGTTGCCGACTACATCGGTACCGTACACCACGAAATCAACTATACCATCCAAGAGGGATTGGATGCCGTGCGTGATGTCATCTACTACATCGAGACCTACGACGTGACCACCGTGCGCGCCTCCACCCCGATGTACCTGCTTGCCCGCGTCATCAAGAGCATGGGCATCAAGATGGTATTGAGCGGTGAAGGCGCAGATGAAGTGTTCGGCGGTTACCTCTATTTCCACAAAGCACCGGATGCCCTGGCCTTTCACGAAGAAACGGTGCGCAAGCTCTCCAAACTGTACCTTTACGACTGCCTGCGAGCCAACAAATCCCTCTCAGCATGGGGCGTGGAAGGGCGCGTTCCTTTCCTCGACAAGGAATTTCTCGACGTGGCCATGCGCCTCAACCCGGCAGTCAAAATGTGCCCGGGCAAGACGATTGAAAAGAAAATCGTACGCGATGCTTTCGCCAATCTCTTACCCGAAAGCGTGGTCTGGCGGCAGAAAGAACAATTCAGCGACGGCGTGGGATACAGTTGGATTGACACATTGAAGGATATCACATCACAGGCCGTCAGCGACGAACAGATGGCACATGCCTCGGAACGGTTTCCCATCAACCCGCCCATGAACAAAGAAGAATACTATTACCGTAGCATCTTCGAAGAATATTTCCCGAGCGACAGCGCAGCCCGAAGCGTACCGAGCGTACCGAGTGTGGCCTGCTCCACAGCCGAAGCCTTGGCTTGGGACACCTCGTTCAAAGGACAAAACGAACCGAGCGGGCGAGCCGTAAACGGAATACATGAAGATGCCTACAGGAAAACGAAAATATGAAAATAGAATTTACCAAAATGCAGGGGGCTGGCAATGACTACATCTACGTCAATACCCTGAAGTACCCCGTCTCGCATCCCGAGGCATTGGCAAAGGAATGGAGCAAACCACATACCGGCATCGGAAGCGACGGGCTTGTCCTGATAGGGCCTTCCGAAACAGGAGATTTCAGCATGCGCATCTTCAACGCAGACGGTTCAGAAGCCATGATGTGCGGCAATGCTAGCCGCTGCGTCGGCAAGTACGTGTATGAATACGGACTTACCGATAAAAAAGAAATCGCCTTGGAAACCCTCTCCGGAATAAAAACCTTATATTTACATTTACAAGGCGAGAATGTGGATTCGGTAACCGTAGACATGGGGGCTCCGTGCGACATTCGTACCGTGGATTTAGGAAACGGCTATCTTTTCCGTGAAGGTACAGCCGTAAACATGGGCAACCCGCATCTGGTGATTTTCACCCATGACGTTTCTGCTATTGACTTGCTTTCCGAAGGTCCGGCCATGGAACATCACCCGCTATTCCCGAACCGCGTCAACGTGGAATTCGCCCAGGTCTTACCCGACGGGAATGTCCGGATGCGTGTATGGGAACGAGGCTCAGGTATTACACAGGCCTGTGGAACAGGAGCGTGCGCTACGGCCGTAGCCGCAGCTTTCACCGGACGTGGCAAAGGCAAGACCGACATCATCATGGATGGAGGCACACTCACCATCGAATACGAACCGCAAAACGACCGGATTCTGATGACCGGTCCAACCACAAAAGTATTCGACGGAACAATAAATATGGATAGATAAAAACAACATAGCATTATGGCATTAGTAAACGAACATTACCTCAAACTGCCGGGAAACTATTTATTCTCGGACATCGCCAAGAAAATAAACACGTTCAAAGTGACCCACCCGGGCAAAAGGCTCATCCGCCTGGGTATAGGGGATGTGACCCGTCCGCTGCCACAGGCATGTATCACGGCCATGCATAAGGCCGTGGACGAAATGTCCACGGCTGAAACATTCCATGGATACGGACCAGAGCAAGGCTACGATTTCCTGATTGAAGCCATCCTCAAAAATGATTTCGCTTCTCGCGGCATCAGCCTGAGCCCTACTGAAATCTTCATCAACGACGGTGCCAAAAGCGACACCGGCAACATCGGTGAGGTCCTGCGTTGGGACAACAGTATGGGCGTGACCGACCCCATCTATCCGGTCTACATAGACAGCAATGTCATGTGCGGACGATCCGGCGAATTGGGAGAAGACGGGAAGTGGAGCAATGTCACCTACCTGCCCTGCACGGCAGAGAACCATTTCATCCCGCAAATTCCCGACCGGCGCATAGACATCATCTACCTATGTTATCCTAACAACCCGACCGGTACCACCCTGACTAAGACGGAACTGAAAAAATGGGTGGATTACGCCTTAGCCAATGACACCTTGATTTTCTTCGATGCCGCATACGAAGCCTACATCCGTGAAGACGATGTTCCCCACTCCATCTACGAAATCAAAGGTGCGAAACGTTGTGCCATCGAGTTCCGTAGCTTTTCCAAAACGGCAGGGTTCACAGGTGTGCGCTGCGGTTATACGGTAGTACCCAAAGAACTGACAGCCGCCACCTTGGAGGGCGAACGCGTCCCCGTCAACAAACTCTGGAATCGCCGCCAATGCACCAAGTTCAACGGCACGAGTTACATCACCCAACGCGGAGCGGAAGCCATCTATACGGCAGAAGGCAAGGCGCAAGTGAAAGCCACCATCGACTATTATATGGAAAACGCACACATCATGCGCGAAGGCCTGCAATCTGCCGGATTCAAGGTCTATGGCGGAGTCAACGCGCCCTACATTTGGCTGAAAACACCCGATAACACGGGTTCCTGGCGTTTTTTCGAGCAACTGCTATACGAAGTAAACGTAGTCGGCACACCGGGCGTAGGCTTCGGCCCCAACGGCGAAGGCTACCTCCGCCTCACGGCTTTCGGCGAGCGCGAAGACTGCATCGAAGCCATGCGGCGCATCAGGATGTGGATATAAACAGAGGCGTTTATACTCCAACAGCTACATAAATTAAGTTAAAAGGATTCCACTCTTTTGTTCAAAAGACAAAAGAGTGCGTATCTTTGTACTATTAATGAAGCATTTTCAAAAAATCATACTGTCATTCCTATTTGCAGCCATTACATTTCTAATTTCTGCCAATACGAACGCTTTCCGTGAACAACACCCGGAAAGTAAAAAAGTATATGCCGAAAATGTACACAAACAGCAAGAGTTACACACGGTAAAGCCACAAGTCTTATTCGATGGGGAAATTTCACCGGAAATCGTATGGGCACGGGTATTGACAGCCCAACCTACACGTTCTCTGCAAAATTTCCATTTACAGACTTTGCAATACCTGCCATTCCGCACCCAAAAACGATTATCTGCACTATGCGGAATGAGCACCAATGGCAAACAATTCGAAACGGCAGCCCCATTCTACTGCCAACCTTCATGCGAATACTATGTGTTCGCTTTATGCCGCCTACTCATTTAGCGAGATTTCCTTATCCGATTTATAGACAGACTGGCAAAGGTTCATTTTGCCGGAATAATAGTGTATTATCTCATTATGTTTTATTTTATAATTAAAAAGATATGGAAAATCAAGCTATAGCCCAACGTCCTAACGAACAGGATATCCAAAAAAGATTCAACTCACGTAACGCTGTCTCATCCGGCATACTTATAACAATAGGCGTTTTCATGGTATCGCTTACCCTTACGATGCACACTACAGACAGCAATATCCTTTCGCTCGTTTTCATGGCGTGTGGAGGAAGTATGGCCATTTATGGCATGATACGGATTTTGAGCCATGCCTCCAGAACCGTATATGCTCCTACCGGCAGTACAATTAAAGAATACCATCTATACTATTCTCCGGAACATTTTGATACATTGCAACATGTCATTGAAGCTAATGGGGTTCCCGAATGCATTCCTGTAGCTCCGGTGGACAATACTACAGTCAGACTGGATGTCCTCATGTCGGAAGATAAGAAGTTTGCCCGGTTACAGTTATTGAAATACGAAAACTATATTTTCCATCCGGCCACGGAAGTTTATTATTATCCCGAAGCTGAAGCCAGACGCATCCATGCCTTAATGAAAAATAGCAAGTAAATATTCCACACACTTCTTTTAGCACCCTCCACGCGGATTTGTCTTTCATAGAGACATCTTTTGTGGAGGGTTCTTTTGCATGGCCAAAAATTATCCATATATTTGCCACAAGCGTTTCTGCAATTCTACATTACAAGATAAAAAAGCGGGTAATGAAATACCGTTGACATCCCGAATGAATGCAGCGGACACTTGTTTGACATTGTACACTGTAACGGTGCGACACATCTCTACACCAACGGCCAACTCATTGCAGATAAATTCCACGATGTCCACTCGCTATTCTACGGCCCATGGTGACTGCCACCAACTGAAGTACGCATACCCATTACAATTCACCACGGTTTTATTTCATTAAAAACATAGTCTATCGTGACACTATCAGGAACCTTGTCTATGACGGAAGCCATATAAGCAGTAGTTTTCTCACCAATCAAAGACGGATAGAACTCGTGTGTGACCTCATAACGGTACACGGTTGGCGACAAGGGAACAAGTTCCACTTTAAAACCTTTCACCCCCACACCACTTTCTACAGTGTATTTCCAAAGTATCACAGAATAACGGCTGTAATCCACCGTATAAAAGAATGTATAGTCCCAAGCTTCAGGCCACGTCACATACTTTAAGAAATCCGGTATCATACGTATCAAAGCAAATTCCTTGTCTTCCATATCAAGTTCGGGAGTCGACAAACCACTCTTTAAAACATTCGTAGTGTATATCAATCCCAAACCACGTTCGCTCCTCACCGAAAGCGACACACCGCACGATGCCGGAAGTTTGGCATATTTCCCACAAATCAAACGGACGGAAGAAGTATCGGCAGGGGAATAAAAGTAGTCAAATAAGTATTCGAAGCACCCACCAACTTCCACCAACGTGTCACGTTTCACATAATATGAGGGAGAATGAAGTTCCGCGCTCCCCAACAAATAAGTATACCGTTCGAAATCCAAATCCTCAGGCACTGGCAACGTGTCCGGTAACCACACAGACAAATCGTCACGGCTGTCAAGGCGTATCACTCGATTCCGTTCCAATAAAGGTAATAAAGAAGCGAAGAAAGAAGAATCTGTAGCTGACAACATTTCCTTCACCAAACTCACTTTACTCGTGCCTACACTGTCTGGACACATTGATACCATATCCACCTCTTCTGTATCACTGCAAGATACCTGGCACATCACAACCATAAGAGATATCAACCATTTCATAAAAAAATTCTTCATACACTTATCTTTTTATCAGAAATTTATCAACAAAATTGGTAGTTAGTATTTTTTGCCACTCCTTCTTTTTACTTTCTCAGGATTTCTTCCGCTTCTTTTTTTATACTCCTTACCTTTGGCGATTTTTTCACCTTATTCGCCTTGTCCAAGATGATTTTGGCAAGTTCCTTTGCCCGATATTCGTCACCAGATTCCTGATATAATTTCATTTCATAATAAAGAGGAAGATAACGACAAGGAATCATGGCATGCGCATAACGATATTCTTTAATAGCCGAATCCGGCATATCCAAATGGAAAAAATCATCAGCCATCAGTATCCTTACATTATAATCAGCCATACGAACAGCACATTCTTTCAGCACTTTCAGGCTTTCTTCATATTTCCCCGTATAGTGAAGTAACGCGCCATAATTATATAAGAACAAGCGATTGTCCTTATAGTCTTCATACATAATGGCATATCGCGCCATAACCTTATCATCGATATTTGATTCAGCCTGCTCCTGAATATGAATCCTATAAAATTCTTTTTTATAACAAGAAAAAACAACAAAAAAAGAAAAAATACAGATACACAATATGCCGATAGACACAAGCTTTGGTTTATGTAACTTGACGGATGCCCCATACGCCACATAAAAAAGCAACAATATAATAAGCCATACGAACGGAACTGCAAAAGGATAAGAAAAACAACACCAGACGTTTAACACCACCCAAATACTTGCCATAAGCCCCCTCTGTGGATACATGGAACACAAAATCATACGCAACGTGAACCCCATAAAAACAAGCACACCAATAAGTACAGCAATACCATAGTTCACCGCTACCAATATAAATTCATTAAACGGATGGCTGACTTCTCCGGCCAAAAGGCTGAAAGAAGAATCCGGATTCAAAATGAAATATTCGGCTTGCCTGTTCATATATTGCGAGACGAATCCCCCTGTCCCCCAACCATAAAACGGACAATCCGCTATCATTCCCAAGGCAATACTCCATATCAGAAACCGCCCGTTGGCCGACTCCGGTTTATACACATAAAGCACACCAACTAAAAATATCACCCCAATTATTAACGCGAACAAGAAGTATTTCTTTCTGAACAAGGATTTTATTTGCATCAATTCCATATAACTGACTATTAAAAGAGCAAAAAGAGAAGACAGTAAGGCCGTCCTGGAATCGGAGAGGATAATGAATAAAAAGAAAAGTGAAGACACTAACGACCAAAAAGAACTCTCTTTTGCACTCGACTTCAAAGCATAATAATAACTGACAGGCAGACAAAATGACAAGAGCATGCCAAACACAGCCGGATTCTCAAAACTTCCGGAAAAGGAATGAAAACAGAAATAGCTATGTACCATTCCTGAAAGTTGAAGCGATGCATATACTATTTCCAAAATCCCCACACAACAGAATGTCTTAAGTATCTTGTCCAATGGCAACGGTTTTATGAAAGTATGGGAAATCAGCAACCTTCCCCCGTAATATCCGGATGCCACGATAATGGCCGCCCAAGTCCAACAACGCCGTATGGCATCTGCAAGTTCAAGATGAGCCGCAGATATGCAAAACACGCTCCCCATGCACACAAACAATGTGGGGTAATGTACAAACTTTGTATTCATAACAACCGATTAATGCAAGTTCAACTTTTTTACATCCTCCTCACAAGGGCAACCGGAAAATGCACCATCCTCTATTAAAGTAAGCGAAGATGGAAAGACGACGTGATTCAGTTTGCCGCAACCATCAAACGCATAGCTACGGATGACAGAAATCCCTTCAGGAAAATCTATGACAGCAAGTTTGTTGCAATTCATAAACACATACTCTTGCAGTTCTTTCACACCTCCCGACATTTGCACAATGGCCAGTTGGGGACATTGTGTAAATGCAAACTCTCCTATGGATGTTACAGAGTGAGGTATAACAACTTCAAAAAGATTTGGGCAACGAGCAAATGCACCATCTTCGATAGCCTCCAAACCATCCGGAAGGAAAAGTATGTTTTTCAATAACGGCTTTGCCGAGAATGCCGATTTGCCAATCCTTTTCACACCATTGGGAATAGAAGAAGCCGCACATCCTAAAACAAGAACCGCAGAATCTCTCCTGATAATGGCATTGCAACTGTCTGGTGAACTATACACAGGGTTATCCTTATGCACTGTTATTCTGGACAAAGCATCACAACTATCAAAAGCATTCACAGAAAACAATGTCATACTTTCGGGAATATGAATTTCACGAATCTGCGTTCCGGCAAAAGCATATCCTCCGATACATTCCACACCTTCCACAAGCCGGGAAACAGCACATCCCGCTATCAACTTCAAACTACCGGTCTCTATAATTGCATTACAATTCCGGCGAGAATCATAAAACGAGTTTTTCCGGTCTACAACAACCGAAGACAAACTGTGACATCCCCAAAACAATCCTGGATATTCTCCCGCATCTATCTGCTCAACATTTTCGGGTATATACAAAGATTTCAAGGATTCACATCCACAAAAAGCAGCTTCGCCTATGCTCTTAAGTGACCGAGGGAGAATAACATGTTCCAAATCCACACATCCGTCAAAAGCCCATTTCCCTATTTCGCGAACTCCTTCAGGGATTCTAATTTCCTTCATGCCATGACAATAAGCAAAAGCTTCCTCCCCAATGGACTTCACACTGGAAGGAACAGTCGCAGCCGGACATGCAACAACAAGTTTGTCAAGTTCTGTATCTATGATGGCATTGCAACAGTCTCTCGAATCTATGAAATCATTATCCGGATCTACCACAATGGATTTAAGGTTCCGACAACCGACAAACATATGACGTCCATAACCCGCCGAAGCCGGAAGCTTCACCGTTTCAAGATTGATGCAAGCACCAAAAGCATTGTCACCAAACGTAGACACTCCTTCATCTACTACCAAATGACGTATTTCCGCACAACCGGAAAACCCATCCGGTGCCACGCCTTGTACCTTGTAAGTCTTCCCCTCGTGCTCTACCGAAGCTGGAATGTGAAATTCCTTCTCCATAGGTTCTTGTGATTTGTAAACAGTACGTGCCCTGGATACCAACACACTCCCGTCATATAAAACCTCAAACTCGAATCCACCCTTTATAAACTTGGGTCTACCATGTATCAATGACATGCAGCCCCACATAAGTGCTATAAAAAACCATATTCTTTTTTCCATACGCATGCTTTGAATGAAGTATAGGAGCTACAAGCAAGCTCCTACACCATTAACATATAATAACATCTTCTACCGTTTTTGTTTCAAACCTACATTTAATAGCGTTTGCTATATTTTCACTGGGCTTTATTCTATCTAATATATAATAGAAAATCCAGTATAATCATACTTGTCGGGATTCATTTTACTTCGTCCATTCTCTGCCGATTTAATACTAATAATACCATTTTTATTTACTCCTGTACAAATACTTGCATGCTGTTCACTATTAGAATTAATAATATACGTGCCACCAGGATGTGCTTTTTTCCATTCCGAAGTAGAAACATGAGCCTGCATTTCTTCATAAGAATCAAAAGACAATATCTCCCCCTTGAGAATACCACTTTGCCGACCAATCTCCGCTGCCAAAGAAGGTTTCATTGCACCACCCGTATACGGCTGATAATTCGCGTCCACGTTTCCGTTTCCATCAACCTTTTTATACTCCATTGCAAATTTCTTCACTTCAGCATAAGCCTGAGCTGCAGTATAAATATTACCTTGTGCATCTCTACCTATGGTACGTCCAAAAACTTTCTTTTTCTTGTCTACTGCAATTTGAAGAATCGCATTAAGCATACATTCGTCCTCCTCTTTTGGAACATCAAAAGTACTGGGAGGCAATTGATTTCCTGTCGTTATATCAAACTGAGAATTCCTTTTAAACAAAGGAACTGTCTGATTGACATCAAGACCTTCCGGTTCATCAAAAAGATCCGAATCATCATTACAGCCCACCATAAAGGTGACACTTGCTGCCACTATTGCACATAGAGGTACAGCCGCTTTTGAAAATTTCATTTTTTAACTTTTTAAAATTCTTCCTACTCTAGCTTTTCGGATTCCGCCCTTTTTACCTGTTTGGTCAGGCAACTATTGCACGAAAATTATCTTTCACGCTTCTAAACAACTTTCACCACCACACTTGCATACCATTCTCATATGAAAATATACGTTCTTCTGAACCTTTGGTCAAATCTTTCAGAAGATAAAGCCCTCCACTAGGTATACCTGTAAGGCAAAGTTCGTTGCCCTTGGCTTTTTGATGGACAAGTTCCTTCCAACGACTTTCCATCCAACAATACAAGACATAGTCATCCCCTACCTCTATACAGTTACCGTCATTACGTGGAATAAAGCGCAACCGGGATATTCGGGTCCCCGATGGCAGTTTAAGGCCGACCCAATTTCCATCTGGACTTTTGGCACAAAACCCTGTAAGGATATTGCCATCGAAAACATTTTCTTTTCTGGCCCAAGCTTCTCCCTCCGACCCGATAATTTCCCCAATGACTTTCTTCCCGCCTTTGTCAAAAAAGACAAGTTCATTGATATTGCAATACGAGCCTTTTCCTCCGATATAGCGTAAATATTTGTATGTCCTATCATCTTTGACAGGAATATCATACCAGTTCCCATCCGTAATTCCTTTGTGGATATAGAAAACAGTACTATCAGAAAAATCAGAATGGTTGGAACCTTGAAACTGTCCTCCATCCATACGGAAATTAAAAAAATCCTCCGCTCCCATAAAAGGATATTTACGCACCAGTTCCATGGTTTGACATTTATGTATATCAGCCTTGAGACTCATAATTTTTCCGTCTTTCTTAAGAAGAAACGGATCACCGAACGGCACTATTTGCCCATTCTCATAAACAGCTGCCATATAAACTATGTCACGCCCCATGGATTTAAATGTAACTTTTCCTCCTTTTATCCGACCATAATAGACTGGCACCCAATTGTGATTATCGAACACACAGATGTATGCCAAACGATGGTTTTCCACGAAATCACAGGGTACATTCATAGTCACATCTGATATCGGACAATATTCTTCCGTCACATCCGTATATCGCGGATTCTGAAATAAGACAGGTACTTCCGTCTCACCCTCCATATCTTCGGCCATCTTTCGATTTAGAGAAAAACACCTTCGAAAAACCTTGGGCTTCTTATAAGGATGGAAATAGTGCACGGTATCCCCCGGAACATTACCTGCATAAAACGTCACCGATTTACCATCCGGCTTAATAATAACACTCCAAGAATGCCCTTGGCTCCGGTTTCCCCACTGTGGAGCAAAGTCTTCTGCCGCAGGAATCCCAAGGTGGCGACACAAATAGATGGAGAAATCCGCTTCATCCAAACATTTCCCGGACTTTGCCTTAAATAAGGTGTACCCTTTAGGTGAAAGCAAACCATTATTCGTATAGAATTCAAACTGATGTGCCACGTCATAAACACGAATAGCTTCCGAAATGGCCGAACCAATAGAATAAACAGGATTGGAGTGTTCACGTCCTCCGCACTTTTCAAAACACCATTTTTGCGTATCCTCTTCAGAATATGGAGCCTGTACCAGATATTCCACACCGGATTGCATGTCTTTCTCTGAGTCGAGATACATTCCCGTATGTTTATTCATAATACGGAAATAACCACCACCAACCGGAATTATAGCCCAATTTTGAAATGGACGCAAAACAGAATATCCTTGTGAAACCACGGAGTATGGGCATAATGTTTCTGGTGTACCGAATTTAACCTCAAGACATCGGTCTATAGAGTCCTTTATACAAGAATGTATTTTCCATAACAGGTATCCTTGATAATCCAACCGAAGCAACTGGGTACTGTCGCTTTCAGACAAGGGGTAAAGCTCTATTCCTGACAATTTTGAACCTTGTGAAAAATCAAAGGTGATATAGTTATGAGTTTGCTTATTACTGACATAATAATAATCCGTAGAAAAGTCTGTTTGCCCTCTGTCTGGATAAGGTTCAACCGAACTAAACTGTACATAATCCAAATTCAATAAACCAGACGGGTTACAAAGAGTTACCACATTCGCGCCTTTCTTTATATTAAACGCCTTATTAAACCACTTTTCAACAAAAGTATCCATGTTACGTGTTTTGGCCAAATTCAATGTATCGATAACCTCTCCATTGACTTTTAAAAGAGCAGTAAGATTTTGTGCCATAGTGGCATATCTCATAATTAGGCGCTTCTTCGCATCATTGTTGGAAACGACATTAAAGGCAACCTCCGATTGAACAGAACAAAGCGTAGCACACCTATGACACGACGCACCGTCAGCTTCTTTTATGCCGGAAGATAGAAGGTGTCCGTTTTCAGCTTCATATTGCAATCCCCGGCGAGTAATTATATCATTCTTCTTCAATAAAGGAAACTCCTCTTCGATTCCCTCATGCCAATCACTCAGCAACTCGTTGTTCAGCCTGTAAGGAAGTACGTACTCAAAGAAAACGGTCTTGTCATATTCCCTGTTCCAACCCATATTCCTCCATACGTCACAGGCATAATTTATCATTTTGATGAGATAGCCTGCTCTTACTGCCGTTATATCTGCCACCATCCTGGTTTGGGAATCATCAACAGCCATCGCATGCCGGTTGAAATAATTTGTCCTGTCGTTGAGCGGCTCCATAGCCGTTTTTAAATACAACGAATCGTATAGCCGAGTTGCCGGACCTACACATGTAGAATGAAAAGGCATGTTTTCAATGAGAAATCTGGCCGCTTCATATTTGAAGCCGTCTTTCTCACTTTCGAAATGTTCCAACACTTTTTCAAGTTCCATACGGTTACTTCCGGCTCGCTCCAAGGCTTGATTTAATCGCAAATCACATGAATTAAAAAATATAGCCACACAGCACAATAGAGAAGGCAATAGAAGATGAGCGGAAATCCTAAGAGACTTTTTCATCACACACAATTTAAAGTTAAATTCATAGAAGTCCGCTCTGCTTGAAGCAGAACGGACTGGAAGAGCCGTCACATGGCAAAGGCATTGAAGCCCCCATCCACCACGGCCACCGTCCCGGTAACGAAGGCCGAGGCATCGCTGATGAGATAGTGTATCGTGCCGCAAAGCTCTTCGGGACGGCCGAAACGTTTGAACGGTGTCTGGCGGATGACATCCTCGCCGCGCGGTGTCAGGCTACCGTCGGGGTTGGTGAGCAGCGCACGGTTCTGGTTCGTCAGGAAGAAGCCCGGCGCGATGGCGTTCACACGGATACCGGAAGTGAATTTCGTGGCCACTTCATTGGCCAAGAAGGCCGTGAAGTTGGAAATGCCCGCTTTGGCTGCCGCATAACCGCACACGCGGGTCATGGGACGGAAAGCCGCCATGGAACTGAAATTGACTATCGCGCCCTTTCCTGCCTCCACCATCGGGCGGAGGAATATCTGCGTGGGGATGACCGTTCCCGTAAGGTTTACATTCAACACCCGTTCGAACTCTTCCACCTTGAGGTCGAAGAACGTCCCGGCCGGCGCAATGGTGGCCCCCGGCATGTTGCCGCCTGCCGCATTGAGTAAGGCGTCCACCTTGCCGTAGGCCAACAACACGTCTTGCAGGTTCTGCTCCACCACTTCCGGGTTCATCACATCCGTCCTCAGGAACATTGCCTCGCCGCCTTTTCCGCGAATATCATCCGCTATCTGTTTGCCGGTCTCTTCATTACGCCCCATCAGTACCACCTTGGCACCTTGCAGGGCAAGGTACTCCCCAATTTCCCGGCCTAGCACACCCGTACCGCCGGTAACGACCACCACTTGTCCTTGAATATCAAATAAATTCTTCATGTCCGTTTGTTTTTAACCTTTATCCATTTTCAAATTTTTCCTTCCGATATCTCACGGTTCACTACTGCCATAACCCCTTCCATCTGCCCAAGGGCCAACATGCGCCCGTGGAAAGAGTAACCGGCATTGTACCCCATCTTCTCGTCGCCCAACATCAGAGGAGCATGGTCTACCCTCATCGGCAAGGAAGGATTCTCCTTTTGGAACGTGCGTACCAAATCAATGATGCCCGCACGTCCGGCCAGATGGGAAGCTTCCTTGAAATTGCCGCCGGGCAGCACGTCCGTACTGCGCAGATGCACGAATTTCGTGCGAGAAGCATACTTGCGTGCCAGTTCCGGCACATTATTGTGCGCTCCGGCACTCAACGAACCGGCACAGAACGTCAACCCGTTGTGCGGGTTGTCCACAGCGTTCAGGAACCAAGCGATGTCCTCGTCGCACGTCACGATGCGCGGCAACCCCAGTATCTGCAAGGGAGGATCGTCGGGATGCACGCACATGTCCACCCCGTATTGCTCGCATACCGGCATGACGGCGGAGAGGAAATAACGCATGTTCTCGCGCAAGGCATCACGGTCTATACCTTTATACAGGCCGAGCAGCTCGCGGAAGATTTCCACCGGCTTCTCATCGTCTTCCTTGATATTACCGTTCACGAACCCCTGCGTCTTGATGATGATGTTTTCCACCAGTTTATGGTCATCCTCCGGTGTCATTACACTCTTTTTCCGTTCCACCTGTTCCATGATGTCTGCCCCGTAATCGGTTTCCGCCCCTTCTCGCTTCAGGATGCAACAATCGAAATAGGCGAAATCCGCACGGTCGAAATAAAGCGACGACGTGCCGTCCGCATTCGGATGTTCCAAGTCGGTACGCGCCCAGTCGAGCACGGGCATGAAGTTGTAGCACACCGTCTTGATACCGGCCTTGCCCAAATTGGCCAAGCTCACGATATAGTTCTCTATCAGGCGGTCACGGTCAGGACCGCCATACTTGATGCTTTCACTCACCGGAAGGCTTTCCACCACCGACCAACGCAGACCGGCCGCTACGACATAGTCCCGCATTTCCGCCACTGCCTCGTAAGGCCAGATTTCCCCGTTCGGGATGTCATGCAAAGCCGTCACGATACCTTCCACGCCAATCTGGCGCAACATGGACAACGTGATTTTGTCTTTCTTCCCGAACCATCTCCAAGTTTTTTCCATATCTTCTTTTCTTTAGAACCTAAAATAGTTTTTGGCATTATAATAGCAGATGTCTTCCACCATCTGCCGGATGCGCGGCATTTCGCCTACGGGCATCTCGCCCTTCTCCACGTCACGCCCCAAAAGGTTACAGAGCGTGCGGCGGAAATATTCATGGCGCGGGTAGGAAAGGAACGACCGCGAGTCGGTCAGCATCCCTACAAAACGGCTTAACAGGCCGAGCACGGAAAGGGCGTTCATCTGCCGCTCCATCCCGTCCTTCTGGTCGTTGAACCACCATCCCGAACCGAACTGTATCTTGCCCGGCACGCTCCCGTCCTGGAAATTACCAATCATCGTGGCCACCATCTCGTTGGCCGCCGGGTTCAGGTTGTAGAGGATGGTTTGGGGGAGGATGCCACGGCTGTCCAAGCGGTCAAGGAACCGTGCCATGGAGAGGGCGGTGTTGAACTCGCCGATGGAATCGAAACCCGTATCCGGCCCCACGAGACGCATCATCCGACTGTTGGCATTGCGTATCGTCCCGTAATGGAATTGTTGTGTCCATCCTTTTTCGGCATCCATCCGGGCAAACTCCACCAACATGGCCGACTTGAAACGGGCACATTCCGCACCGTCCAAAGGCGTACCGCCATATACCTTGTCAAACAACCGCTTAATGTCGTTTTCCACATAATCTTCTGCATAGAATTCCGACAGCCCGTGGTCTGAAAGACGGCAGCCTTGTGCGGCAAAGAAGTCATGACGTGCTTCCAATGCTCCGACAAAATCGGCATAACAGGAAATGGTCTGCCCGGAAACTTGCTCCAACCGCCCCACATAGTCGCGGAATGACGAGGGACTCTCCACGGCCATCGCTTTGTCCGGTCGCCACGTCGGGAGCATCCGGATCTCAAAACCGCTCGCTTTCGCGGCGATATGGTATTCCAAACTGTCCACCGGGTCATCGGTGGTGCATACTGTTTCCACATGGTAATGCCGCATCAGCCCACGTGCGGAAAACCCAGGTTGTGCCAGTTTCTCGTTGCATTCTTCGTAAATCTCGCGAGCCGTTGAGGGGTTCAACAACTTGCCGATGCCGAAAGCCGTGCGCAGTTCCAGATGCGTCCAGTGGTACAACGGGTTGCGCAAGGTGTAGGGTACTGTCTCCGCCCATTTTTCAAACTTTTCCCAATCGGAAGCATCGCCCGTAATGTAACGTTCGTCCACCCCGTTAGTGCGCATGGCACGCCACTTGTAATGGTCGCCCCCCAACCACAATTCCGTAATGGAACGGAAGCGGTAGTCCTCCGCCACCATCCGTGGGTCGAGATGGCAATGGTAATCAATGACAGGCAAGCGTTCGGCATGCCCGTGATAAAGCTCCCGCGCGGTATCCGTCCCGAGCAGGAAATCCTTGTCCATAAATGGTTTCATGTTTCTTGTCTCCTATTCTTTAATCAACTGGTAGCGCGGCACCAAGAGTTTGATGATGACCCAACTCAACAGATACCCTAACGACGCCACCATAAATACTATCATATAACCGGCTTCGATACCCCGGAAGCCTAAAAACTCCATCTGCGTTTCCTTGGAATAGGTAAACAACATACCGGAACACATGTTGAACAGCAAACAACCGATACCGCCCGACATACCACCAATACCCGTCACTGTGGCCACGGCGGATTTGGGAAACATGTCGCCCACCACGGAATAGACATTCGCGCTCCAACTCTGATGCGCCGCCCCGATGATGCCGATTATCACGATGGGAAACCAATACGACCAACTCCCCAAAGGCTGGGCCACCAAGCCGATAAGGGGAAAGAAGGCATAAATAAGCATGGCGCGCATGCGTCCGGCATAAGGGTTCATACCCTTGTGCCCCACGAACCATGTGGGCAAATAGCCCCCCACGATGGAAAGCATCGAAATCAGATAGAGGGTGAAAATGAGTAACATGCCCGTCGTGGAGTCCGAACTGTATCCGTAGACATCATGCACGTAAGCCGGTGCCCAAAAGAGGAAGAACCACCACACGCCATCGGGCAGGAAACGTCCGGCCACGACAGCCCATGTCTGGCGATAAGTCAGGCATTTCCAAATGCTGATACCCCTCGTCGGACGAGCCTCATCCGTACCTTCGGCTAAAGAAGCATCGGCGGCGGAATCCTGCTCAATGTAGGCCAGTTCCGCAGCATTGACACGCTTGCTTTTCTGCGGCGCATCATACACATACACCCAAACGCCCATCCAGACGAAGCCCACGGCACCCACCAAGAGGAAGGACATCTCCCAACCCCAACAACGAGCCAGCAAAGGTATGACGAAAGGAGCAAGCAAGGCTCCTATCTGTGCCCCGCTGTTGAACACACTGGTAGCGAACCCACGGTCCTTTTTCGGAAAATACTCTGCCGTAATCTTGATGGCTGCCGGAAAATTTCCGGATTCGCCAATGGCCAACACGCAGCGGGCTGCCAAAAAAAGCCAGACGCTGACAGTGGCCACGGTCCACACACCGTCCCCCACCGTCTGCAACGTAGCCAGGTTCTGCCGCGCCCCCGCGAAATCCGTCAGCCACTCGCCACCCAACAGCCCGTTAGTGGCAATCCCGCAAAAGGCATGGAGGCACGCCCCGGCCGACCACAGCCCTATGGCCCACAAATAACCGCGCCGCGCACCTACCTTGTCGATAAACTTGCCGACGACCAACATGGCTATGGCGTACACAATGGAGAAACACCCCGTGATAAGCCCATAGTCCGTGTCGTTCCACCCGAATTCAGGCGCAATAAAATCCTTCCACGTCAGCGATAAAACCTGACGGTCCATGTAGTTGATGGCCGTAGCCAGAAACAACATGGAACACACGACCCAACGATAACGGGTCATTCCTGCAAATGTTTGATTTGATTCATTCATGTTTTTCCGGTTTTCCTTAAAGTTTATATTCCGTAAACGTTGCAAATATATAGTTTTCACCCACAAACGAGCCTAAAAAACAACTCGAATTACATGCGATGTAACATATTCAAAAAAATTTGCTACACCACAAAAAGCCCAAGCCATGCCACTCGTTAAAATCCGGAAGGCTCCCACTACTTACAAAGATAAGCCATACCACTCCTGCCCGAAAACGTATTCATGAAATTGAACGAAACAGCACCCATTTTGAACGAAAAGCCACATAAAAACAAAATGTCAAAATGCAAAAGACACACATGCGAGAATGCGCCATTTCCCTCCTAAAAGACAAACAGCTCCCCACGATGCATTCTCGCACGATGGCACCGGAACAGAAAGACACTCACTCGGGATTCATACCGACTCGGCCTCACGGCAAAGCCCAAATCCTGCGGACATTTACGGCTAAGCGGTCATCTTTTACCCACATTCACCTTACATCTTGTCATTAGTTCCTTGTACGCCCATCGTCGTGAAATAGCTCGAAAAAGAGCTTTTCCATGATGCTTCCACCACGGAATCTTCTTTGTTTCCGACCCATTTGCGGAGGTTTTTATTTTTTTCTGCGCAGAAAAAAATATCGCTTTCAGCCGAATGAAAAATCATTTGGCTGAAAGCGGCAAGCAAAAAAGCGTAAAAAAATGAAAGAAATGCGGCATAGAAACATTTCATCCGGTGTCCTATTAACATTTCGTTTCTATTTATGGCATTTAACAGCTCTATCAAAAGTGCTTTGATTGACATTTTATCAGCACTATACCCCCAAGTGAAGCCATTCCATACAGGCAAAACTATCTTTCAGATTTTTTGGAGGGAGAGAGGAAATATGATAAATTTGCGACCGAAAACACGATTCTCATTTCAAATCCATCCGATGATGATCAAACAGAAACTTTTAACGGGATACCTCTTGCTATGCCCGTTGTGCCTGCAAGCACAGAAATGGCTTCCGGCAACGCCGGAGGAAAACCGCGAAATCCGATTATTGGGATGCCGTTACGACAAAGAACGGTTAGTTAGCCGCACGCCCATAGACGGCAGAAACCCCGAATGGGAAGTCCGCACGGAAAAACAAAAGGTGCAGGACGGCGAACTGTTCACGTTCCGCTTCAAGGCTTTAAAAGACATGCCTGAATCCGGTGTGGCCGTGGCTTTCGACCGCTACCGTTGGACGAGCGACAATTACGTGATGATTCCGGCTTCCGTCTACAACGGCAACCGCCAACGCATCGTGAACCGCAATTACGCCACGGGGCTCGACCCGTCGGATTATGACCGTCCGGACCTGGCCCTGACCTCCAACCCCATCCCGCAGCTTTCGCCTGATTTCGGCAGCTCCTCCCGTTTGGAGGTGAGCGTATGCAACGCTGCCACTCCGGTCATCGCATTCCTCGACCGGCAAAAGCAAGAAGGCGTGCTCCTCCTGACCGACCAGGGAATCGAACGCGACGGACAAATCATAGACCACGCGCTGATAGTGGAAGAGGCACCGGACCGCAGCATGGCCTCGTTCGTCGTCAGTGCGCCGGGCGTGAGGGAGAAAAAGCCGGAGTTCATCGGCTTCAGCCCCAGTCCGGACCGCGGCCTCGCGATACGCAAGGGAGACGAAATCACCATCCGCGTGACCCGCCTCAGCTATCCCTGCCACGACGTGCCGCAACTGCTCGGCCACTTCATGCACGACCGCAAACGCCATATCCGATGCGCCGCCCCACGCCACCTCGTACCGATGAGCGAAGTGTTGTCCATCATGGACCGGAACATCGACGCACGCTATTACCAAAAAGACAGTGTGGAGTTCTACCGCCCCGAAACCGCCGACTGGATGTCGTACGGATGGATTGGCGGACTCATCAACACCTATCCCATGCTTGCCATTGGCGACGACGAGCACCTGCGCCGCGTGGCCCGCACGTTCGACTTCGCCTTGCCTCGTGCCAAAGGGAAAAGCGGTTATTACTATGACATCCTGCAACCGGACGGCACGGTGCTCAACCGCGATGCCGCCGCCGTCGTGCCGGGCGTGGCGGTGACGCGCCGCAATGCCGACGTGCTCTATTGGATGGTGAAACAATTCGACCTGATGAAGCGGATGGGCAAAAGTGACCGCATCCGGCCCGAGTGGGAAGATGCCGTGCGCAAACTGGCCGACGCATTCGTACGCACGTGGAAAGAAGAAGGCACGTGGGGGAACTACCTGCACGTGGAAACAGGAAAAGTGGCCGTGTTCAACACCACGAGCGGGGCAATGGCCGTGGGCGGCCTGGCTCTGGCTGCAGAATACTTCAGCCGTCCGGAGTACCTGGAAGTGGCCGAACAGGCTGCATCCGACTTCTACCGCCAGTTTTCCATTGTAGGCTTCACTTCGGGCGGATGCGGGGACATCCTGCAGAACTCCGATTCCGAAACCGCCGCAGCCCTGATGACCTCCTTGACGACCCTATACGAAAAGACCGGAAAAGCCGATTACCTGCAACAAGCCCAAGACCTGGCTCATTTATGTGCCTCGTGGACCGTCTCGTTCGACTACCGTCTGCCCGACGACACGCCATTGGCCCAGTTGGGCGCCAACTTGACAGGTGCCGTATGGGCCAGCACACAAAACAAACATGGCGCACCGGGATTCTGCACACAGTCGGGCGACGCGCTGTTCAAACTCTACCGCGCCACGGGCGACACGTTGTATGCCGAACTCCTGCGCGACATCATCCATGCGCATGCTGAGGGCATCCAACCCAACGGCAAAATCACGGAACGCCTCACTTACTGCGACTCCGACCGGCGCGGTTCGCGAGCCGACGGATGGGAGACGGGATGGAACGAGACGAACGGGGCGTTGATGGCTTTGGAAATACCGGGCATATATGTCCGCACCGACCTCGGCCGGTTCTACGTGTTCGACCACGTGGAGGCACAGGTGGTGAAAAACGACACCAGACGGCTTGTCCTCCGCCTCACCAACCCCACGGCATACGATGCGGAAGTCACCCTCATGACCGAAAACGGCGAATCAGCGAAGAAACCTTTGGGCGACAACGCTTTCCTCAAATGGAAAGACAAGGTGAAAGTAAAAGCCGGCCGGTCGGTCTCCTACACGCTAAAGAAATAAAACAAGACGAAAGCCATTCCTGCCCCCGGAGCGGCAAGAATGGCTTTCTGTTTTCATCGGTACGGTCCTGACACGGGAGATAGGAGTCAGCGCAAATCCCAATATACCACGTAACGTTGGCGATGGACATCGTACAAGGGCTTGACCTCCACGCCGTCGGGCGTGACGAACGCCAAAGCCTTTCCCTTGCGTTGCAACACGTTGCCGGGATGCTTCTCGTCCCAACGCAACGCACAGGGCAGCCCCTCGGGAATATGATAGTCGTACGAATAATAATCATTGTACTTCGCCGGATCGGAATACGGTGCAGGCGCTTCCATGCCTTCCGTCCCCAATTCACCGGCCAGTACCACCGGCCCGTAAAGCAAAGCCCCACGCTCCGTCCCGTCCGGTGTACGCTCCAGACGCAGTCCCATGGCATAATCCGCTTCTATACGGTCGCCATCCTTCCAACGGCGCGACAGGAGGATATATGAGCCGGGCTTTTGCCGCACTTTCACCTTCTTGCCGTTGACTTTCACGCAGACCTCACTGCTCCATGACGGATAGCGGAGCCTTACCGTCAGCTGCTTCGGCTCGTCCAACCCGACCGTGAACGTCACCTTGCCCTCTTCGGGGAAACGGGTATCCTGCCGCAAGACCAGTCCTTTTTCCTGCCATTTCACTTCGGAAGGGATAAACAGATTCACGAAGATGCCGTCCCGGTCATGATAATAAATGGCTTCGGCATACTTGGCGTGGTTCTCGAACCCGCTGCCCACACAGCACCAAAACGAGTTCTCGGGCGTGCTGTACACCCGGTGCGTACCCGTCTGCAAAGGAAGGAAATAGGCCACCATCCCCGACGCAGGGTCCTGTTGGCCGAGGATGTGGTTGTACAAGGCACGTTCGTAATAATCGGCCACCTCGGGCGAAGCATCCCAACAAAACAAGTGGCGGCTCAGTTTCAGCATGTTGTATGTGCAACAGGTCTCGCCTGTATAACCGCTGATATGCGCGGTGAACTTGTCCGTGGGGAAATAATGTTCCTTGTCGCTGCTGCAACCCGGCGCAAACGTGTGACGGTCAATCATCGTATGCCAGAAAAACTCGCTCAGGGCCTTACTGTCCGCATCGCCGGTCAGTTCATAATTCCGGGCCTCGGCCAACACTTTCGGGATGAACGTGTTCGTGTGCTTCGTACCCAAATCGTCCTTTTGCGCCTTCAATGGGTCGATGACCTCGTTGTGGTAGAAGAAACCGGCCAACCATTTGTAACGTTCGTCGCCCGTCAAGGCATAAAGGTTGTAAAACGACTCGTTGACGCCTCCGAACTCGTTCCGTATCATCTTGCGGCGCGTCTCTTCCGAAAGGGGTTTGAGTTTCGCATAGGCCCAGTCGCCCATCTTTCTCACCACCTCCAAAGCCTGCGTGTTGCCGGCATAAAGATATTGGTCTATCAGCCCGGAAAATATTTTGTGCAAAGTGTACCACGGTGCCCAAACACTTGTGGCACGGATATTACGGTTTATCAACTCTTCCGGATACGCACTCAGGTAACCGTTCCCAAAGGCAGCCTGCACCTCTGCCAAACCGGCCACAAGACTGTCGCCTTTCAGTTTGAAAACCTCGTTTCCCGTCGCGGCATACATCAATGACAGGGCCGAGAGGAGATGTCCCGTGGTATGTCCCCGCAACTCGCAGTCCAGGGACTCCCATCCGCCCAACTTCTTCACGGTCGCGTAACCGCCCTCTCGCCCCGCAAAGACACCGGCCGTGGTCCGGAAACCATGTAACAGGCGGTCCACGCCAATAGACACCATCCAAACGGAATCCCGCATCATATTGTCGCGGAAACGCCCCGGCAACAACCTTACGTCCTGCAATTCAAAACTCTCCGCAGCAAGCGGCACTTTCACCCCTTCCTTGAATTTCTCCCCGTATATGCCGGGATAAACGGATTGGGCGCAAGCCATAGTGGCACAGGCACACAACAAACTACATAACCATTTTCTTTGTTTCATCTATCTATGTTTTTTATGATTTAACCTGTTTCTTCAATATCACATTCCCTTCCTCATAGACCACCTTTTCTGCATGTCCGTTCACCCGCAAGGATGAAGGACGCGAGCCTGCATGGAAAACAGCCCGCACGTAGGGCTGTCCTTGTACGTGCACATCCAGCTCCTTGCCTTCGGCATGCTGCATCACGAACAGCTTCGACAAGGAAGAATAATAAGAAACGCCGCCCCGGCGCAGGGCACTGCCATAGCAAACGAAAATGTCCCCGGCCGTAGACGGGTCTGCCCCTTCGTCATACGTCACGGTGAACATATAGGCATCTGTGGTCCACCCGTCGGCCTCAATCCATGAATTATTGTGCATCAACCTGCCGTCGGCCTGTTGGTTGATATACATGTCGGTCACTTTACCACCGCGACGCACCCGCAGCCCTATCCAGTCCTTGCCTTCGCGTTTCTCCATATAAGGCAGGTCTTTGTCTCCGGGATGGTCTTTCAGGATGATGGCGGTCAACCCTTTGATGCGTTTATGCTCACCGGGCAAATGGAATGAATAATACTCCTCTTTGCCTTTCAAGTCTTCCGTCGGTCCGATCTTCACTTCCCAATACAAATCTTCCGGATAGTCATGCACGAAATCGGACAAGGCCAGCAGACGGGGATAAAGCGGACGGATGATGACAGACGCACTATCCGACGTGACGGTCAAGTCCGGCCCCCGCTTCACGGCTTTTCCGCTATAATGCCACAACCATTCGAAGTGCCCGGCATGATGTGCCTTGATGTCGTCTATCACGTAAATGACCTTATCCATCCAAAGGAAATGGCGGAAATTCCGGCTGAACTTGTCCGCCATCGGCCCCGTACCGTTGGCCAACACATATTTCACCTGCCCGTTATCCATCAGATGGTGCAGGCTACCGCGCAGATAAGAGCCTTCATACTGCTGTTCCCGCGACTGCCCTTCGCCATTGAAAAGCACCACGTTGTGCGCATCGCTTTGGAAGAAATATCCCCGGTATTCCGGATTGGGATAGCTGCAATTCCCGGCATCCTTGAGGATGTCCACGCCTTTATGGAAGAGTATGAGCGAATTGGCATCGGCATGCGAGTGGTTCCAGGTATGCCCGCTCTTGACGGCCAACATCGTGGCATCCTTTTTCCATGAATCGCGCATCATGGCCCATCCGAAATCTTTCAGCAGCCATGAGGTCGGCAAATCCGGCGTTCCGGGTGCCTTCCGCGCGTCCGGCATGTACAGGAACCCCATGGGGCGGTTACGGAAATAACCGTCACGATGTTGCCCGTCCTGTACTTGGTTGAAGTACCATAACATGTCCGGACGCTGTATCCCCAAGGCATACAAGAGCATCATGCTCGACTCTGCCGTCACATTCTTATGACTGTCACCGAAATTGATGTCGTAAAGGATGCCCGTACGCGGATAACAAACTTGCAGGAAATAATCGGGCAGCTTTTCCAGTTGCGGTATGGGAGAAGCCTTCTGGCCGGGATACGCGTTCTGCCAGGCTATCCTGTACTGCAAAGCTTCCTGTATGCCGAAGTTGGCATAGTTGAGGCTTTCGTACATGCCTCCGGACTCGTCGAACGTTTTCATCTTGTTTTGCAACACGTCCCCGGCAAAACCGAACCATTCGGGCATGACCTCATTCAAGGTTGCCGCCCACTCGCGGGCCTGTGGCAGCTCGTTCTGCAACGCCAAAGCCAACATGCCCGCATTGTACACGCAAGAGGTCCACCAGTTATGTCCCATGGAATTGAGGGTATGGATACGCGTGGGTTCCAATACCCAGTCGCCCAAAGCCGGTTCCAACCCGAGACGAAGCAACTTTTCAGCCAAATCCTTCCTTTCTTGTCCGGACAAGGTCTCGTAGATGGCATCATACGCCAGGGCGGACATCAGGCATTTGTGGGACAACCCCAAATCGGACCGCCATACGGGCTTCCGCGACAGCATTTCCTCGCTTCCCCATGTCTTGGCACTCGTCAACGATTGCAAAATGGACTTCAAACGGTCGGCATAACGTTGGTCGCCTGTCATCAGGTAAGCCAAAGATAGATAGTCCGCCCTCCGGAAATTATTTCCTTTCAAAGCCCCGTCGGCCACCTTGCGGATGTCCTCCCAACAACGGGCCATGCAGGTATCCGACTCCATCCTCGACTTGGCCGCTTCCACCCTCGCCTTTGTAAACAGCAAGGCCGGATGCTTGACTTGCTGCGCATACAGCGAAAAGGAGAGGAAAAGTCCTCCCACACAAACAAAAAACTTTTTCATCTTATATCTAAATCATTAAACGCTTCTATATCCTAATACGATTGAAAACCGCAAAATACTGACTCGAAAAGAAAAAAAATCAGTTTGGCGTAAGTGAATTGCCTTTCCCAATCGTATTAGGATATGAACAAGGTTTTAAAAATCAAATTTTACCATCAATGAAAAAACAATTCATTTCTTTGTGCATGTTGTGGTTGGCCACCTCGGGATGGGCCTCGCCACACACTTACAAATTATGGTCGCCCGACCGTAATTATGAGTTCACCTTCACGCAAGATGATTCGGACGGTACAACCCGGCTGTCTTACACCTTATCATATAAGGGAAAAAAGATTATAGGGAAATCAGGTCTGGGAGTAGACATAGAAAACAAATTACTGGAAAGCGCATTAGGCATTCCTAACGACCATTGCAAGCAGTGGGGCGACAACCTGACTTTTATCGGGGTGGATTCTGCCGAACACAAAGAGGCATGGAAACCTTTATATGGTGAACGGGCAGAAATCCCTGACCATTACCGCAGCCTGTGTGTCAAGTTCAGGAAAGGAGAAGCCCCTTCGGAAAAAGCACCGGACGGGTATGACCGTTCCCGTACTTATTTCATGAACGTGGAGGTGAGGGCTTACAACGAAGGTGTGGCTTTCCGCTACCACTTCCCTGTTACCACCAACGGGCTGTTCCTGCATATCACCAAGGAACTGACCGAATTTGCCATGCCCGAAGGCACCATGGCCTACTATGAACCGTGGGCACAGGCTCCCATCACATTGCTGCCGCTAAAGGGATGGGACGGAGAAAGCGAACGCCCCTTGACCATGAAGCTGCCGGACGGATTGACCGTGTCCTTGGGCGAAGCCCGCATGCGCGATTATGTGCGTACCAAGTTCGGACTTTCCCCTTCCCGGCCGAACACCGTCACGGCCAACATGTATGACTGCGCGGATGTCATCTCGCCCTACGATACGCCTTGGCGCGTCATCATGGCGGCAGAACGCCCCGTAGATTTGATTGCCCACAACCATATCTACCTGAACCTGAACGATCCCTGCGCGCTGCAAGGAGACCTTTCGTGGATTAAACCCGGCAAGGCATTCCGCTGTGGGTTAAAACAAAAAGACGCGCTAGCGGCTGTGGATTTCGCAGCCGAACGAGGCCTGCAATACATAGAGTTGGATGCCGGATGGTATGGGCCGGAGATGTTCATGAGCAGTGACGCCACAAAAGTGGCCGAAGGTAAGGATCTGGATTTCAAAGCGCTTTGCGACTATGCGGCCACAAAAGGCATCGGCGTATGGGTTTACGTGAACCAACGCGCCCTGATCCAACAATTAGACGACATACTTCCCCTTTATAAAAAATGGGGCATCAAAGGCATCAAGTTCGGTTTCGTACAGGTGGGCAACCAGTTCTGGACCATCTGGTTGCATAACGCCGTACGCAAATGCGCGGATTATGGCATCATGGTGGACATACATGACGAGTACCGCCCCACGGGATTGAGCCGCACCCTGCCCAACCTGATGACCCAGGAAGGCATAGCCGGTAACGAAACCATGCCCGACGCACGGCACAACACCACCTTGCCCTTCACGCGTTTCCTTGCCGGACCGGCAGACTACACGCCTTGTTACTTCAACAACCGGGTAAAAGCCACACACGGCCACCAATTGGCCATGCCTGTGGTGTATTACAGTCCCATCACTTTCCTCTATTGGTACGACACGCCCCAACTCTACCGAGGCGAAAAGGAACTGGACTTCTGGAAACACGTACCGACCACATGGGACGAGACCTACCCGATAGACGGGCAAATCGGTGAGTACGTAGCCATCGCACGGCGCAGCGGACAAAAATGGTTTGTGGGAGTCATGAACGGTATGGACGCACGGACACTCTCGTTACCCACGGAGTTCCTGCAACGGGGAAAGAAGTATGTGGTGACACTTTACGAGGATGACCCTGATTTGGACACACGTACCAAGGTTGCCACCAGACAAAAGACCATCAAAGGCGGCCAGTCCCTCAAACTAGAATTGCAAGCTTCCGGCGGGGCGGCCATGGAAATAGAAAAAGCCCCATAAGAAGCATCCATTTTTTGCCAATACTAAAAACCGGGGATGCCGTTCTTGGCATCCCCGGAATATTTGTACTTGTTACCCTCGTCAATGTACCACAACCTTCTTACCATTTACAATGTAAATTCCCGGACGGGTAGGATTCGAAATGGCACGCCCCGAAAGGTCATAGGTTCCTTGCATTCCTTCAACCACCGTGTCTGCCTCCACATCATTGATGCCGGTCACATCATCTTCGGTCACGTTACTTCCGTAATAGAAAAGGCTAAAATTATCGAACACAATCCAGTCGGAAGGAACCACCTTGGTGTTTTTCAAGCCCACTTTCATGTCTTCTACATCTTTCTTGATTTCTACGACAAGCGTATTGTCGTAAAGATGTTCCTCCATATAATCGACAGCTGCGGCCACATTATTAGGGATATACAAATCCTGCGTCAAGACCTGAGAAGCCGTTCCCAACTTTTTCTCTTGTCCTCCTGCCATGATATTGTTAATCAGGGAAGACTTGTTATATAAATAAACAGCTGCGGCCACGTTGTCAATGCCGGAAACATAATCCTTACCGACTTGGGAATAGGCACCCGGACGTTCAAAACCCTGTACCCCGACACGATACACCCCTTTGGGCATTTGTTTCAACGTCTGATACATGTCGAACGTCGAAGAAGTATTGCACAGCCCGTTCGTGAAAAGAAGCACGTCGGCTTGAGCGCATTCCCAACCATCGAGGCTTTCCATACCGGCATTGTCAATCAGGAAAGAGAGGTCGTAGGCCGACAGGTTGTCAAGCACCGTGTTCGTCATGAACGAAGTGATGCCCGTGTACATCTCGCGGATGGCACCATCCAGTTCTTCTACGGTTGTAAGCTTGTCCACTGCCGCTTCCATCTTTTGGGTCAAGGCCGTGAAGCTACCGGAAGCATCGTCCGTGGCATCATGATGCGGAACGTCCATCATCTCCTTGGCACCGGCCACATAACGGCGCAGCTTCTCACGGTTCAAAGCCACTTTACCTTCGTCCACCAAACGCAACTGGTCGGCCGTGAGGATGACCCAACGTTGGTTGGCTGCCGCATTACTGAAATCCTGCGAAGAAGCCGTCTTTATCTCTCCGTCTGCCTCGGCCTGCAATGCCGGAGGAGTCTCAATCCTACGCTTGCCTTCGCATATCCAATACCCCTTGGTATTAATGGAATGTTCACCCGCTCCCAAAATAACCGGAACACGGCCTCTCATCAGGTGGAAACTTTCATTCTCTCCGGGTTCGGCCACTTCGGCGGTCTTGATGGTACCGCTTTTGAAAGTAAAATACTTACCCGACTTGGCATTGCGCAACAGGTAATAGCATGTCTGGGGTTGGAATACAAGATACCAGGCGTAGGCATCGTCACCAACCAATTCGTCCGTAGAAACAGCACGATAAGCCAACGTGCCGTCCGCATTCTCTGTCAGGTAAGCCGTTCCGCGTCCGTAAGCCTCATCTTCGTTCGTGATATAGTATTTGACATCATCCTCGCTCTCGAATATATAATAAGGAGTGGGCGAACCACCGGAAGGAGGCAAGCCGTCTACCCCCAGTCCAAACGTCTGCAAGGCATTGGCGATATAAAGCAAACGCGTGCCATTGTCCGCACCGGCTCCGTTGATGCCGAAAGGCCCCATGTGCATGCCATCACCGTTACACAAATCCTGTCCGTTGGTCAAAAACTCCACAATAAGGTTGGCCAAGTCACCTTGCCACCATACACCGGACTGGATTTTAGGCATTTTGGTGGGATACAAACCCTGCCACTTGGTAGATGCCTTGAGTTCTTCATACCACCAACGTCCGTGTTGACCTACTCCCACACCATGATTGGATTCATGCATTACCGTTCCAGTGCGTTGGTATGCAGGGTTAGGTCCTACCGACATCCATCCCCCATAACTACATTCTGCCGTCGGAGTGCCGGCACCAAAAGACACTGTAATCCCATAATCCCGTATGCTCGTCCATTTGTTGTAGTAATCCATCGCCTCGCGACACGCATTACTAATCCGTTCGTTATCTGCCGGTTCCCCATTGTTGGCATAACTCCAAGTACAGTTCCCCATGGGAAGCGTTATGATTTTGCGCACTTCACCGTATCCCACGGCATTACCCTGTGTCATGGCAAAAGCACGTACATAATATACTGTGGCCGGTTCCAAAGGTTCCATGATATAAATGAGACCGGGATAGTTCAACACTTGCTCCCCTTCGGTCACATAATTGTCTGCCAAAGTCGGTTCTTTGTGGGTGGCCCAACAATAGCCCTGCAACTTGATGTCCTTCTCTTCCATGCCATTCACGGTGACACGTCCCAAAGCTCCGACGGCACCACGGGGAATGAAACTCGATGTCACCACCCCCGGCACATCACCCGAAGGATTGGCCGCATAATACAGCAATTCTGCTTGAGCCAACTCCTTGACCAACAATTCTATTTCTTCCCTTGTACTCTTGGCCGCCTTGTAAAGCCCGTCAGCCTTGTCGATGGCCGCCTTCAGCCCGTCCGCGCCGTTAGCCAATCCTTCGGCAAGCACCTTCTCCGACTTTTGGATGGCTTCCAAGAAGAAAGCATAATCCCCCACACTGGTTTGCGAGGCATTGATTGCCGCACGCAAAACGGCTGCATAACCCGCGATGTCTTCCACCTCAGTCACAGCCTTGGCTTCTTTCACGGCCTTCGTCAGCGCGGCAAGACTGTCGGCATGCTGGTAGGAAGCGAGCAACGCTTCTCCTTCCTGTATCATCTGCTTGAACTCCGCAAACTGGACATCGGCATCGAATCCCGTATAATAAATATGGAAATCATCAAAAGCCACTTTGTCTCCGGTACATCCTATTGTGTTCACTCCTATTTGAGCCTGATTGTCCACTACCACGAAATCGAGCGTGTACTGAGCTGTTCGGTTCAGTTCTTTCTTCGCATTGTTGGCATACACATAAGCACCACTCTGTACAATGGCCGGATTACTTTCCTGAATGTTTTGAGCCGACAACGTAAGCCGGTAGTTCCCGTTGGGCAATTCTACAAACTGGTAGATGTCAGCATCCGGCACTTTTGCCCCACCATTCCAAATTTCACAATAATAGGAACCGCTCTTCAGCACAAAAACGTCATTGCCTTGGGTGCCGAACCCAGTAGACACCCATCCCTTGGTATCGTCCTCAAAATCTGGATTCAACATATTGGAAGTCATTTCCAACGGTTCTTCGGGTGAAGCCAACGCAAGCCGGTAATTATAAATGGCAGCCTTCAATGCAGCATACACCTCGGTCACATCCTTAGTAGAAGTCCCGTCTACCACAGCTTTCCCGTCAGCCAAAGCGGCATCGAGCACTTTCTGTTCGGGTGTGTCAAGATGCTTGTCGATACTCTCGGCTTCTGTGATAAGTTTGCCCACCTCTTCACGAAAAACTTCATAAGTCTCTTCCGTTGGTTCTTCAAGAGTCATGTGAAAATCATCCACACATACGTAATTCCCCGTTGCCCCTTGTACAAGGAGACCAATCTCCAATGTACCATCTACCGTCGTAGTCTTCACGTCATATTTTCCCGGCAAATTAATTTCGGTTTTGTCGTCATTGGCATACAACCACACCCCTGTCTGTTTGGCATCGGCATCATTCTGTTGGATGTTCTGCGCGACCACGCTCACCGTATAAGTACCCGCAGGCAAATCGGTTAACACCTGCTCGACACTGCCATCCGCCACCCGGCTTCCGGCTCCACTCCAGGTCTCGACATAATAATCGCCCACCTTCAAAGGGAAGTCGCTATTTCCTTGGCGTCCCATCCTACTGATTTCCCAACCGGTAGCTTCCTCCTCGAAGCCGGGATTGACAATGCGCTCCGTCATGTCCGTCTGTGCATGCAGCGACAAGGCCGCGCACATGAAGAGAGATAGAAAGAATTGTTTTTTCATTGTGGTTAATTTTAAAAATTAGAAATCAAGATAATTATTGGTGCTCCTTCTCATTTTGATAAAAGAAACCGGATTACCTTGTTACAAAGGTAAGGGAAAGCCTCAACCAATACATTGAATTATATCGACAAAGAATAGCACTTTACCACCCATTCTTACATTTATCTCATATCCCCCATGCAAACCTTCAATGAACGGCATCGCCTACCGTTGTCACTCCAACGCAAGACAAATACCCCACGCCCCGGCAGGTGTATTTCCGTCTTGCCCCATCTGTCACCCAACATACTGCAAAGGCTACCATCAGCCGAATATAGCCGTAAATCGAGCAATGCCCCGTCTGCCCACAGACGAAGCACGCTCCCATGTACATCATAACGCACATCAGCAACGGTTTGTATTGATGGCACTCCCGTAACAAAGTTTTCCAGTTCTTCCACACTACGGAATGTTTTAACCCAAGCCACACGATAAACATCATTCACTAATCCCGCCACTTTCAAACCGAACCGCGAAAGTTCCCATAGGTCTTCACTGCCCAACCGGTTATCCGCACCGAAATTTCTCGTGCGGAGGTCGCAATAATACACGTCGTCCCCGATACGGCCGGTCCACTTACCGTAACCGTTGCCGAAAGGCCCGCGTTCCGTGTCCACCGCAATCCGGTCAGGTTCCGCGCCGTCCACCTTGATGGCAAACACAGGCCAGTTACGCCCATCAAGCAAAGTCTTTCCCGTCAACTTGATGTCCCCGCGATAGGAACCGTCAGACTGCTTGGCACAATGCACCACCATACACCCGTCATCCACAGCAAGCTCCACGCCGGAAGTCACAGCCGTCCATCCGGCCACCGTCGCATCCGCACGGGCAAAGTCTTCATCCAAATGTCCCAGACCTTCGGGAGCAGGCAACGGAGCGGCCTCATAGAACAATAAAGACCCGCAATCGCCTTCGGGATTGAAACCCTCAGGACGGAACTTCTCCAATAACTCCTCCGTATAGGGCATTTCCAACCCACGGCGATGGACATAATGGTTGAATGGAGCCTCGAAGATGGGACGTATCACCCCTCGTCCTTTTTCCGATATGACCGGCCAGTTGCTGTATTTTCCTGTCACATCTTTCCATACCTTGTAAGGGACATCGTAGCCCAAATTGTAACGTGCCACATACTCGCACCCTTTCAAGAAACGGTTGTCCAACAACCCATAAAGGTCATCTCCCTGATGCCAAGCTACCTCACACACCATCGCCATGGCCGACAGTCCCAACATGCTATGCTGTTGGTCACGCCCGCTCTCCTGAAGCTGTCCGGTCTCACCGTCGATATAGTTCCGAATCGTGCCGTTATCCTCTCCGTTCAGGTAGAAATCCTTTGCCCGGTCATACATTTCCCTGTCATCCGTCAGGATGGCTGTTGCCATATAAGCCTTCGTCACGATCAAGCCCCAATTTCCGTTGGTACAGGCCGGCATGGCATAAAAATCGTCCATTGCCCGCTGAAAATGTTCCTTCAACATAGCCACGACGTTTTCAATCTCGGTCCCAGGGATTCCGGAGTCCGTATGCTTCAGTATTTCCAAGGCACTGGCTATCTTAAATCCTTCCAAGCCTGCCAAAAGCATGCGGTCGTTCGATTCTGGTATTCCTTGCAAGGTAGAAGCATAAGCCGAAAGGATATCCATCGATTTACGGGCATACATCCGGTTGTCCGTCAACACCCACATCAGGGCATCCTCGTAGGCCGCACTGAAATCCGAACTCATCCCATTCGAGGTGTACTTGTAATCCGGATGGTCGCGCGAAATATAAGGGTAAGGGCCGTTCATTTTATATGCCTCTCCTACTCGGGGCGAAGATTTCAATAATAGAAAACCTTCATACACAGGATAAGCCCGACGAGCAATATAGTCTTTCATTCGGGACACGCTCTCCTTCGTGACAACGATACCGGGGTGGACAAACGACTTTTCGCCATTTTCCTCTAATCCGGCACTTTCTGCCTTCATGCCCCAAACACTGAGTAAGACCAATAACAAGCCACGCAAAAAATGTCTGTGTGTCATATCATATCTTTTATTTACTGTTCCACAAATTCCGTACCTCATGGCAAAACCAACTTTTTACCGTCCACCACATAGATTCCGTCCGGCAAGGACACGCGCCAATCCGGCCGGGAGGTATCCACCGGCACGCGAGTACCGTCTATACGGTAAACGGCAGGAGAACCTTCACATTCCATTGATATGCGAGGCACAGTAAGAGGAGTATCTTTCAAATCCTCACCATAGCGTGCCATCAACTCTTCCAAGGTATAAAAGCCAATGTCATCTATTCTCGTGTCTTTATACAGCGACTCTCCATTCACGGCAAAGCACAAACCTTTCAATGTGTAAGCCTCTACGCCTTCCGCATAGCAATCCCCCAATAAAGGCTCGATACGGCGGTTGGCAGAAGAATCCAACTGCCAGACGAACAACTGTTCGTCTCCGCCCGCTCCGCATCCTTTCACGGAATAGGTTGCCGCCTGCCCGCTCGTACTGGCCTTCGTCTCATCATCCATTCCTCCGGGTAACCGATAGGTTGCTTCTTGGAACGCCACCATGTTCAAATTCATACCATGGATAGCCAAGTACAATTTATCCGAAGTTATATGATATTCCATAGGTTCGCCCACCACGGTAAAAGTCGGTACAAGTTCACTTGCATAACGATTGGAAACCAAAAGTTTGTCACTCTGGTCTGTCAGGATTTCCCCTTTCCCTATAGGAGTAGAATAATCACGGGAGTTCCACACATAATCGGTTTCTTCCGAAGGACGGGCTGTCTCCTCCACCCGGATAGAACGCAGACGGACTGCATTATCCGTTCCTTTTACGGTCATACGCAACACACTGGCACCCGCACGAAGCCTCAACACACCTAACTCATGTTCTTGGAATCCTTGTCCCACAGGCAATTCGCCCCCAACAGCCGTGCCATTATCCACTGCGGCATACAGTGCGCCTCCAACTACCGACACCTCAGCATCGGCCCAAATGCGATAATACCCGTCTTTGGCTACGGTAAAACTATAGTTCATCCATTCACCATCTTCCATCCCGGTTACGACATAGCTATCGCCTACCGTTTCTATTTCCACGGTACCGTCCGTACGATACAACTTACATTTTTCCGTGCCTTTGTCATGGTAAGTCAGCCCTTCACCGTTTGCGGCCAAACTATAGAAGTCATAATCCACGGCCCGTATCGTTCCAGGCAAGGCCGGAAGCCCAGACACATGCCGACCATCCACAAACGTCCCGCCATCTCCGGCCATCCAAACCGTACGGTAATCCAACAAACCTCCGGGCATGCTGCCATCCTCCGCCTTCTTCACATCGAAAGCACGCTGTACCCAAAGCAAACTATCTGCCGGTAATCCCATACGTACCTTATATTGCATCCACATCGTACCGGGACTGTGGAACTGCTTCCCTCTCGTCCAATCCGTTTGGTTTCCTTCCGACCATGGATTGATTTTCAGGCCCTCCCAACGGGCACAACGCGCCATGCGGCGGATGAATTGCCCATTCTCCACCGTTGGCTCAAAAAGTTCTTCTTCCGGCCAATACTTGTTCTTCATCTGTTCACGGTTATACCAACCGTAGTTGTACTTGGCCGCATAAGTGATGCCCTGCAAGATTCGCCCGCCGTAGGCAGAAAACACGTCATCGCCTTGGTTCCATGCCGTACGGGCAATGTCCACCATATTACACATGCCGTCCATGATATGCCCTTGGTCACGCGAAGCCTCCTGACACTGGCCGTTCTCCCAAATCCAATACTTCAACTCATCGTCATAACCATAGTCTTCCTCCTCGCCCACTGTAATCTTGCTTGCGTCATATAAGATATAGTATTCATCATTCACGTGTGACTGAACACCGTGCGGTATTTTCGGCCCTTTAGGATAAGGCAGGTCATCCTGACGATGGGACAGGCTCAACAATTTTCGGTAAGCCCGCTCGTAAATGGTATCGTTGTCCAAATAGATACCCATGGCCATCAGGGTACGCAAACCATACAAGCCTTGGTTGCCATGTCGTCCCGGATCACCTTGAAAAATATTCCAATACACCGTCACACGGTTTTCCAACGTGTCGGATGAGGAGTATTTGGCATAATAATCTTCCACTGTACTATATCCGGGACTCACCAGGAAATCCTTGAACCCCTGTTGGTCTTCGGGTTTCCATCCCTCATAATCACGCAATAATTCGGCAGCCTCAATGAGCATGGTAGCCTTGGAAGCATCCAAGCAATTCGTCCCATAAGGTTTAATACTACGTACGGGAGCATAGCGGTTCAGCACAGCCACGGCTTTGTCCGCATAGGACGTTTCATCCGTCAGCTTCCACATCATGGCATTATGGAAAGCCACCTGTCCGAACTCATCCAACCACAAATTAGGATTATCCCAAATGACAGGCTGCCCTTCGTGGACAGGCAAAGGACGTTCATAGTCACGATAAGTCGTGTAACGGCTTTCCTTGAATTCAAGGAAAGCCGAATAATAAGGTTCTTGACCGGCATCCACCATGGCCCGCATCCTGTCGATGTCAGCCTGTGTATAGGATATGCCGGGATGCTTAAACACACGCTGCTGCCCCATGGCATTCAGTCCGGCCAGGCAAACGCACAATAATATCATCTTTTTCATACATCCTCCTTTTTTATTTTCCGTCAAACTTCACCGTCGTAGGCAAATACCAGTTCTGCGGATTTTTCAGTTTGGCGCGTATGGCCTCGCGTCCGCTCCCCGCAAACTTATCCGCCACTTTGTCTGCCAAATAAGAAGGATCGTTCCGATAACGGGCAATGCGCATCAGGTCATGGAAACGGTTACCCTCCAATGCCGTCTCCAAGGCATATTCCGCAAGAAGTTCGTCCTCCACGAATCGCAGGGTATCTTCGGCCGTAGCACATTCTTCGATGACATACGTCGGGTCAAGCTGCAGGTTCTGTTGCCCACAACCACGCCCGTGCAAACCGTAGTTCCCGGAGAAGAAGCCCACATTTCCCGAATACGTAAGCCCGAAATCTATCCAAGACTCACTGGTCAATTCGTCTTTCAACAGGTCATTGTATATTTCATAAGTATCCTTGTTCAGGCCATATTTCAGCACACCATAGAATGCCAGTTTAGGCTTTCCCAAGCGATTGACGGCCTCGGCATAACGCAGGTAAACCAAAGCCGTGCGGCACAAGATAACATAAGCGTTGTCATTGGCTTCCATATAATTATACTTGTCCACATACGGACGTTCCGTCTCACTCCCGTTCACGGTTTCCATCTCCCGGACGTATGTACCGTATTCTCCACGCAAGTCTCCGCTCACGGGTTTGGTGTTGATGGTATAAGCCTGTCCATTGAACAAATCAATCAACGTTTGGGACGGAGCCAGAACATACGAAGAATTGAACATTTTGGATAATCCGGAAGAATTCCCTGCATATTCGTCAGTAAAAGGAATAGCTGTCAAAATGTCGGAATACGCGAACCCTGAGAACTGTGTCGGCCAATTCATTCCGGCAGGCAACAACGTGGACTCATTGTAGGAATTTGCATAAGAAGATGTCGTCAAACGGTTCCAATATATCAGGTCATAATATGTTTGCGCCGCTTTCAAGAAATCACGGTTCCACATATAAAGTTCGCCCAACACGAAACGTACTGGCAACATCAGTTGGTTGGCCGTATAATTCTCGTATCGCACGGAACCGGCAAAACCAGGATCTGCATTTCCCATCACCCAACCGTTGCTTGTCGGCGTGTCATCCGATACCATCCAAGGCAACACGTTTTCCAAATCCTGAATCAACACAGGCAACAAACCATCCAAATCCAATGTACGCATCTCCACCGGACGACTCACATCCAAAAAGGCTTCGTCAGCATACTTCACCCGTCCATAATCCAAACACAACTGCAAGTAACACCAAGCTCGGAGTGTCTTGGCCTGTGCCATATAAGGACGCAACACCTTGACAGGATAATTCTTATCCGCCTCCCTACGGGTAATAGTGGTATCCAAGCGGTGGATATAATAATTGCAATTGTTAATCAACGCATAATATTCGCGTTCTTTCAGGTAAGAATTTTCCTCATCCACATTGAATTCACAGATGTCATGCAATTCCTGAGAGGAGTTTTCCGTCACATCCATCAGGTCCCCCCGAAGTTCGCCCATAATCACATAATTGTCCCCGACAGCCTGCAACCCTTGCAACAGGCCGAACAACCCGGCCCGGGCTGCTGTTTCGTCCTCGTAACGCTGCCCATCGGTTTTCAACACGGCATCAGAATCCGTTTCAAAAAAGTCGCTGCAAGAAGCGCACAACCATCCGGCGCATCCAAAACCTATATATAATAAGGTATATCTCAAAATCTTCTTCATGGTTTTTACAAATTAAGTTTCACACCGATTTGATAAGAACGACCGTGGCTCAACAATCCATTGTCGATACCTTGGTACAACACACCGGACTGCATGGACACGTCCGGATCCGGCCCCAGATACTTGGTCAAGGTCAAAAGGTTGGAAGCACCCGCCCAAAACGTTACGCCTTGGATATAAATGTTGTTGATAGGCCAACGATAAGACAGACGTACATCCTTCAACTTGAAAAAGCTGCCGTCTTCTATCCAACGCGAACTGAAACGACTGTTCCCCATCGGGTCGCCATACACCGCTTTCGGCATATCCGTCACCTGTCCTTCGTAGCGCCAACGGTTCATGACCGCCTGAGTCTGGTTGAACGTACCGGACATGCTCTCCAAAGTCTGCCGTTGATAATTGTATATATCACCGCCACATTTGAACGTACAGAGTAGGTCCAAAGCAAAACGCCCCATCGTGAAACGGTTTCCCCACGAACCAGTGAAATCAGGATTCGGATCACCTATGACCGTTTTGTCCTTATCATCCAATACCCCGTCTGCGTGCAAGTCGGCAAAACGTACATCACCGGCATGAAAAGTGCTATAGGAGGCATCTTCATTCTGTATCCTCAATCCTGCAACACGCGCCTCGGCTTCCGTAGCATACACCCCGTGAGCCTCATAACCATAGAACACTCCGGCAGGACGGCCTACAGAAGTCAAGACTTCTCCCCCCAATATCTCCGTAGTGTAATCCCCGTCCGGCAAGGCCGTGATTTCATTCCTATAGCGAGCGATGCCTATTTCCGTATTCCATTTGAACGGTTTGGTATCCAACACTTTGGCAGAAAAGGCTATTTCGATTCCTTTGTTGGAAAGTTCGCCTCCGTTTTGCAGGAAATCTTCCAAACCGGTTTCCGTATCTGCTTGCTTCCATGTGAGCAAGTCTTTCGTCCGATGTTGGTAATAATCCACGCTGATACCCAACCGGTCGTTCAGGAAAGCCAAATCCACACCCACGTTCCATTTGCGTGTCGTCTCCCATTTCAAGGCTGAATTGGCAAGGTTCGCCAACTTCAGCCCCACGGCTGAACCCAGATAATTCACTCCGGAAAGATAAGAATAACCATACATACCGTCGATGTTGTCGTTCCCTGTGATACCGAAACTGGCTCTTAGGTTCAAACGGTCGACAAAAGCCAACGGACGCATAAAACGTTCATTAGTGACTAACCATGAGCCACCTACACTCGGGAACGTCCCCCACGTACCTCCGCACATCCGGAAACTTCCGGGAGCATCCTTCCCGAAACGGGAAGAAGCATCCATGGAAACTGCCGCCCACAAAGTATAACGTTCCTGATAGGTATATTTCCCTTGTGCATACAAAGCCACGGAACTCCAATCGGTGTTCAAGCCGTCCACCGTACGGTAAGACAAAGAATTATTCATGTTCGACACCTTGTCGTTTCCCGTATTATGACCGTCCTCATATACACTCTTGAAAGAGGAATTCATAATGCGGTATCCCACAAAGGCATCCACAAAATGGTCATTGTGAACCAACTTATGATAAGACACTTTGGCCTCACCGAACAAGTTGTTCTGTGTCACCGTCTGGTCCTTCACCGTATTCTCCCACACTTGATTGCCAACGACTTGCGGGGACACGCCTACCATCGGGGAAAAATAATGGCTTTTAGAGTTATTGAAGCTATAACTAAAACGCCCCTCAACCGACCAGTTGTCCGTTATGTCCCATTTCGGTGCCAAACTCACCCCAAAACGGTATTGTTTGTTCGTATTCTCGGCATTGGCCAACAAAACCAACGGATTGGACACACCCAAATCATCCACGTCATTCAGCGTGTTCGTCAACTGAGTCCCATCGTCAGTGTAGCTGTATCCCACCAAGAAAGGAGCCTTAATCAACGCCAGATAACGCGGTGAGGTGGTCTTGTTCACCCCGTCATCCTGAAGCGTATAATTCAGATTCGTAAAATACACATCCGTAGCCAAAGTCAAAGTCTTGGTCAGGAACACATCGGAATTGATACGGGCGTTCAAACGGGAAAAGTCCGTTTCTTCCACTACGCCTTTCTGTCCGTCATAGCTCAACGAAATGGAATACTTGGCAATATCGTCCCCGCCCTGCACATTAATGCCGTAATGCTGCATATTGCCGTTACGGGTCACATTATCCGTCCAATCATTATGCTGGTGGTAAGTGGAATAGTCCGCTGCTGCCGGATTCATTCCTAAATATCCATCGAACAACGTAGCCCACTTGCCAGACTGCCCGCTGCCTTTCAGCATCTCACTCAAATAGGTACGATAGGCATCGCTCCCCATCACCCTCATGGCTTTAGGAGCCTGTTGGAAACCGAAAGACAGGTCGGCTGCGATACGGGTCGTAATGCTGCGCCCACGCTTAGTCGACACAAGAATAACCCCATTAGCTCCTTTACTGCCGTATAAAGAAGTCGCGTCCTTGATAACCTGTACGGACTCTATGTCGTTCACGTCAATAAAAGCCAACGGATTCTCATAAAAGCCGTCATGAACGGTCTCCACCAACGTAGAAGTATCCCATATCGTACCATCCACAACGATCAAAGGCTGTGCGTTCACATTTAATGAATTGTATCCCCGTATAAACATGTTGGAACCTTCACCGCCCATAGCACCCCGGGTGACCGTACGCACATCGCTTCCCCATCGTTCCCCCAACACATCATCTAATGAAACGGCTTGCGTATTGGTAAAGGCATCCTCCCCCTTCAACGTCAGGAACGCATCACTGTACACAGAAACCTCCTTCACCGAATCGCCCTGCAAAGGCACGATACGCTGCAAGTATCCTTCCGAAGAAAGCGTCAATTGTACCATATAAGACGGTACACGCACTTTATACCTACCATTTTCGTCTGTCAAAGAAGACCACGCTCCGGCAGCCACCTTTACGCCTTGCACGGGACGGCCCGTCTGTGCGTCCGTCACCTTACCACTCACATAAATCTTCTGCACCTCTTTTCCGCGTCCGGAAAGTTCCCCGGCCTGTGCTGAAGTAAATCCCAAAGCCATGGTCATCATGGCATATTTTAATATGTTCGTCATCGCATTATTCTATTACAGGTTCAAAAATAAGGCAATCTATCCGCATGGTACGGGTATATTTCGTCGTCTCATTCCGGGCCACATTCGCCTGCACACGCAGTTTCACGCAATCATTATCCTGCGTTTCAGGACCGGAAAAGGGGGATTCCGAATAGTTGGCATAAGGCAACTTGATTTGGGTGACGAACATCTTCGTCATGGTACTGCCATTCGTCGGAGTCTCACCCACGATTACCTCATCCTCATACATCCTACCATCCTCATGCACATAATTCAAATAAAAATTCACTTTCGTACTGTCAGCTTCCACGCCCTCCATATAGGCACAAGCCGGAGCAAACACACAATACACGTTGTACCGGGCTGCCAATGTATTGGGCACGGTAAACTGTACAATAGGCTGTTGGCGAGGATTCTCACTGGTAGCCGTCACCTCAATAAAACGTTGTTCTGATACAGAATCCCGAAACAGAGTAGCGGACGAGCTGCGCGAACTGATAACCGCATAATTGGACTCTCGTCCCGAAGTATTCTCGGCCTCGACCACGATGGTCTTCAACCAAGACTCCTCCGGCTTATGGAGCAAGTCATCGGTTTTCCAAATCCGGCCGTTGCTGACCGGTTCTTCAACGGCCCCGGCTAACAGGTAAGAAGGATGATGGAATACATTGCCCGAAGTGGAAGCCAAAGAATCACCGGGAACAGAGGAAAAATCAACGTCCTTGCGGAATACCAAATCCATACAAATGGCTTGCTTCATCCAAGCTTCCGACAAGGAGTCCGACAAGGCCGTACTTACGGCATACTCCCTGTCTGGAATAATCAAGGATTTCACGGTGTCTTTCAACGTCTCGCCGAAAGTACGGAAATACTCAGCCATACGCCCCCGGCTTTTTTTCCATCCCTCATCAGAGGGAACAATCATCGTGTACACACTGTCTTCCGAATGCAAGTGGCCATACCGCCGCAACCAATCATTATTGAAATCGAAAATCGAATCGTACACGATTTGTCCCGAAGCGTTCTTGCCGATAGCCGTACTCTTTTCCTCATTGAACGTGTATTCGTCAAAAGAGGTCAGGAATGCCGCAAGCGAATCCGTCCCATTTCCTTCCTGGCAGATATTCTCATACAGATTATAATAGAACGGGGCTATCCGCGACAAACCGTGGACCAGTCCGTTTCCGGCCGGAATTTCTTCTGCCTTTACCGGAACTCCGGCAAAAGTATAGTTTCCGTTTTCACGGGCATAGTCCTGCGATTTCCCGTTCAGCATTTTCACCCTCACGGAAGAAGTATCGGCCAAGTCTACCCCTCCATAAAGGTAACGGGAAATATGGTTCTCCAAGAATTGAGACTTCGTTTCCGCATTCACCGTATAACCGGCCATAGCCTCATTGTCCGGAGCCCATACCGTAAAGGTCTGGTCCGTGGCCAATACGGAATCCAGTCCCGCACGTTTCACCACACTGCAAAACTCAGAGTACTCCGGCATGCTCTCCAACACTTGCATCAGGTTACGGGTCTCCACGGTCCCGTCCAAACCGTAATGCTCGTCCCACAGGTTATCCTGGCAACCGGCCATAACGGCCAATGCCCCGGCGGCTAACGATATTTTTATCATAATCTTCTTCATGATGTCCTTCATTTGGAATTACTGTTCTTTTGTTGCATAATATGAATTCTGGTGTAATTGGGTATTGGCGTTCATCTCCGTCAACGATATGGGAAGATACCAAGCCAACGGATTGGACAGGCGAGCCTTGTAAGTAGAAATCTCACGGGCATACGCCTCCTCTAACAAAGCATACGAATTTGAAGTTGACCCTTCCCGGCGCACCTTGCGCAACAGGTCGTACCATCTCTTACCCTCGAAGCAAAGCTCGCGACGACGTTCTTGCAGAACCATCGCACGCACGTCATCCATCGTAGGATAATCTGCATACTCCAATGAATCCATTTCCATCGTGGCACGCTTGTAAGTGACGTTACACAACGAGATAACCGTCTTCCGTTCGTCATCCGTCACAGCCATTTCGGCCAAAGCTTCCGCTTTCATCAAATAAATGTCGGAAAGACGGTAGAATATCCAATTAGCCGTACTGGTAGAACTTCGGTAAACATATTCTCCCGAAGAATGGGGCACCAAAGCCGATGCCGGCGACTGCCCTTCATACTTGAACACTTTGAAACTCGTAGGAGGAACAACAGCACCGTCCGACCCGACATCCACAGTAGCTGCCACAAAGTCACGGGCACGGTAATCATATTGCACGTCCTGATAAGCATTGAACATTTGCGCTGTCGGTTCGAAATGCGCACTCTTACCCTTGCTGCTGTTACCATACAGATTGGCCGTAGCACCATTCATCTTCCCTTCGCTGTCGAAATTCAATTCGAAAATGCTCTCGGTGGAATTTCCTGTATAAAAGACCGAATTATATATACGGTTTCCCTCCACCATCATCATCTCCGTCTCATATAAAGCTTCGTTGCGCAACACGCGGTCACAAGCATCCACACAAGCCTGATAGTCGGCACGTGCATCGGCATTGCCTACATCGGAAGCTTTCCACAAATACACATCGGCCAGAAGCGCACGCACGCCATTTTTTGTAATGCGTCCACGAGTGTACTGTTCCGTGGGCCACTCCTCTGGAGCATAACTTTCCGCCAGTTTCAAATCCTCTATCATGGCCGGTACGATAACACCGTCAGCCGAACTCTGTGCCACCTGGTAATCCTGCTGTTCACTTTCGCTGGGTTCCGTCACGTAAGGCACATCACCGAAACTACGTATCAAATAGAAATAACAGAGCGCACGCAAGGTATATGCTTCTGCCAGATAATTGTGCAAACGTTCTTCGGTAAAGTTGGCATCACGATCACGTACGGCAGGAGCCGACTTAATGACCTTGTTACAGATATTGATGACTTTATAAAAATCGCCCCAAGTCACCAATGCGTTAGAGGACAGCAGATTGGCATCTTTCAGATACTGTTCGTCCGTAGAAGCCGATGTCGAATAATCCATATTGTCCGAACGCGCCTCCCCCCAATAGATTATCCGGCTAATCACATTGTCTTCCAACATAAAACGGTAGCAAGAGGCCACTACGCTCTGCACGTCCTCGCCAGTCTCCCAATATTCATCGTCCACGATGTCATCTTCCGGATAAAGTGTCAGGAAATCGTTGCATGCAGTAAAAGCCCACAGGCATGAGGCTGCCAACAAGATATTTTTCAGATAGTATTTCATTGTTTTCATCATTTCCGTTTTTTAATTAAAATGTGGCTGAAAGTCCGAAAGTCCATTCCTTGGCACGTGGAGTCATGGAGTTGTCCACAGCAATGCCATAATAGTCTTTGGCAGTATCCGTACAAATAGAAATCTCTGGATCTACACCGGAATATTTGGTAAAACACCAAAGGTTGTTCACTGTGAGATAAGCACTCAGGTTCGTCATTCCGATACGCTTTACCCAATTAGAGGGAAAACGGTAACGGAAAGTGATATATTTCACACGAAGAAACGATCCGTCTTCCACATAACGGTCGGAAGCCAACCAATTGTACCCTTGGTTATATACGGCACGAGGCATGTCGGTCACATCACCTTCCTTACGCCAACGCCAATTCACCGTTGTACACTGATTGTAGGCATTATACATGTTCTCGGCGTTCATACGGGCCATATTCACAATCTTGTTGCCCCAACGGTAATTGCAGAACAGATTCACGGAGAAACGGTCATAACGCAAAGTGAACCCGAAACCACCCTGCATTTTGGGGTTACAGTTTCCTAAATAAACCACATCATACTGGTCGATACTACCGTCGTGGTTAATGTCCTCATAAATGGCATCCCCACCTTGGAACTGGTACTTGGTCGTGCTGTGGTAATAGTACATCGGTTTCACCGTTCCGTCGAAGTTCGTCATCGGCACACCGTTCTCATCCCGGGCCACCGGACAGGTTTTTCCCTCGGCAACAGCCTGGTCATAACGGTCATAACTGTAAGAATACACACCTTTGTAGCGGAAGCCGTAAATAGAACCGAAAGAATTTCCCTCCTGCAAACGGGTATAATAAGCACCGTTCCCAAAGGCCGAATGATTGTTGAAGTTGTTCAATACACTCGGATCAAGGCTGCGGATCATGTTCTTGTTAGAAGCAAAGTTCGTATTGATATCCAACGAGAACTTGCCTTTTTCCACCACCTTGTTGAAATTGACTGTAAGTTCCCAACCGTCATTGTCCATCCGGCCTACGTTCTTGTAGGTCAAAGTAGCAAAACCGGAAGAAGACGGTATATCGATATCCTTAAACAACAAGTCGTCCGTACGCTTCTTGTACCAATCATACACGACAGATACCTTCCCGTTCCAAAGTTCCATATCGAATCCCAAGTTCAACGAGGTCACCTTTTCCCATTTCAAGCCGTCGAGCCGGATACGGGTAGGATACACCGCGCTCAAATCCATATATCCCGTGGAATTCGTTGTCAACAAGCTGTATTGCAGGTAGTTTTTCCCGGGTTGTCGTCCGGCAATACCCCAACTCGGACGGAAAGCCAACAATGTCAGAACCTTTCCAGTGTACTTGTTCAACCAAGGTTCATCCGAAATAATCCATTTTCCACCCACGCCGGGGAAGAAGCCGTAACGGTTGGAGGGGCCGAATTGCGTGGATCCGTCCACACGTAAATTGGCATCAAAGATGTAACGTCCCTTGAAGCTGTAGTGCACGCGTCCCATCCACCCCAAGGTCTTATCATTACTGTTACCGTTCTCCGTTCCTGAAATATAACCTGTAGCCGTAGCATCCGTAATATCCGAACTCGGCAATCCTTGCTTTTTCACATATTGGGAATGACTGGTCGTAGTAGTCAATTGCATCAGAGCCTGTGCCTGCAAGTTATGGTCGTCATTCAGGAAATGGCTCTGATAAGTAATACCATGCTCCGTTGCCACGGTTAGCTTACCGGAAGTCTTGGTTTCCGCCACATTGGCCGAACCGTAATTATCCGCAGCGTTGTACACGCACTCGGCAGGCAAGAACCTTTCCTCCCTTTCGTTGTTCAAATCGATGGCCACCCATCCCAAATAACGCAGATAATGCTTTGCCGGATCGAAAAAGTCGTACTGCAAGGACATCTTCGGCATCAGACGATAACCCTTCAGGTCATTTTTGGCCAACTTGCCCAAAGCCACAGGATTCTTCAAGTCACGCTGTTCCTTGTTGAAGTCCGTATTGATGTCCATGTTAAGGTAACGCCCGGTACTGTTACCGTCTGCATCTTCCTCGTAAACGGCCATGTTCGGCATCTTCTTGTAAGCTATATCTAACAATTTATCATAATTACGGTCGTTATCCGAATAGGTAAACTGGAACTCTGAGGTAAACAACATACGGTCGGACACATAATAATCCAACTGCGAACGGGTAGAGAAACGTTTGTAACGTTCACCCATGACCGTACCTTTCTCGTCATAATATCCTCCCGAAATACGGAAAGCAGCCCTTTCGCCTCCTCCCGATACGGTCAGGTAGTGGTCATTCGTCCAACCGTGACGCGTCACCTCGTCCACCCAGTCTGTATTATTATTGTAATTCTGGTTATCGGGTTCATAACGCAACTCGTCATAGTCATACTGTTCATAAGTCTCGTCGCGCCCACTCAGCGTACGGTTGAAATATGCCTGCTTCATCATCATGGTATAGTCACCGCCCGACAGGAGCTTCATTCCCTTGGGCTGTGTGGCACCGGATAATTTATAGGTATAAGAAACCCGTGTCTTGCCGCGTGTACCCCGCTTGGTCTTGATAAGCAGCACACCGTTGGCTCCTTTGGATCCCCACATGGCCGTAGAAGCCGCATCCTTAAGTACCGTGATTTCTTCGATATCCTCCGTGTTCACGCTCAACAAGTCCGCATATTCTTCTTCATTGGCCGTGCCGAAGTCGAAGCTCTCATCTATTTCACCACTGTAAGGAACACCATTGACTACCACCAAAGGCTGCGAATTACCGGTTATGGAAGTTGTTCCACGGATACGCATTTGGCTGCCCGAACCGGGACTTCCTCCCATGACAATGTCCAGACCGGCCACACGTCCCTGCAAGGCATCGTCCGCCGAAGCCACCGATACGCCTTCCATGGCATCCATCTTGAACGTCGTCATGGCCATGCTCACCTCCCGTTGGGGGATATTGAACGCCCCGTCCGGACCTTTTTTATGAGCCTTGACCACCACTTCGCTCACTTTCATCGTATTGTCCACCATCTTGACGTTGAACTTGCGTTGAGAGCCGATGGGAAACTCCTGCGTCTTATACCCCATATAGGTGAACACCAACTTATTGTTCACATTCTTCACCTTGAATGCGAAGTTACCGTTCATATCCGTAGTCATTCCCCCGACCACACGGTTCGTGGCATCCTTTTCAGCCACGGTACAGCCCATCAGTTCAAGGCCGTCATTCGCATCCACCACATGCCCGCTCACCATCACCTGCGCCCCGGCATGCAGCATTGTGCCTAAAAAAGCCAATAATATCAATACTCTCTTCATTGCATTGCTGTTTAAGGTCATTTTAATTCTGTTTTGAATCACCGGACGGACGGTCGAACATCAGCACTTGGTCTATTTGCTGAATTACGGCATACGTATAAGCCTCAATTGTCGTGGCTTTCTCCTTGTCGCTATTGTTCAAGGTAAGGTCACGCGTCATCAAGTTATAGGCGTTTCCATTCGTCAGCACATGGGCCGTCACCTTTCCGAGCGCATGGTCCGCTTCCGAAGAGAGGGTCACGCTTCCGCCCCGGTTCGTCACATAAATCGGATAAAACTTGTTCGTATTCTCGTTGATCGTAGAAGTCAGATAAGCCTCGTCCTCCACTTGTTCTCCTTTGACGAACACGGAATTATCTTGAAAATGATAACGTACGAAACGCTCCATCACGTTCTCCAACGAATCACGCACCGACAGGTCCCCCTCGTTCTCAATCTGCGCCACTGTGGGAATCCAGCCTTTTTCCTGTGCCCCACGTATCGCCTCGTTCGTCGGCACATACACGGTATAATGATATTGGTTCAAGAACTTCACCTTGCGTCCGGGAGCCACGGTAGAAGTAGTCGGGTTGTTGACAAAGATGCCCAACAAGGCACACATGTCATAAAACTCCTTGAATTCATCCCGTGTAGAAAGCACGTCATAGATAGAAGTGGTGGTATTCTGCAAAATGCCATCAATCAAATAAGCATTGCCGTTCTCCTTATTATATACTTTCGTAATGGACAAAGGAGTTTCATTACCAGCCCCGCTGATTTTATTATCTGCCGTGATACGAATCGGGGCATAGCCCTTGGTAATGAAGTATTCCTGCCCGGCAGCACGTGCCGCAGCAAAATCCTCATTGCTAGCCGTCACCAAGGTTTGGCAGTTCAGGATGTCCTCCAAACGGTTTTTCAGGATGCCGCTATTGCTGACCACTCCATTCGCGCCCAAAGGAAAACCATTGTCCATAATCACTTCCCCGTCCGAAGTCCGGGTGGCCGTGGCAGCCACTGTATTCTGCGCTGTCAAGTTAAAATCCAACTTACACTGGTAATTGGTCGAAGCATATGATTTGGCCACCGGGTCCACGTAACCCGTCATGTATTCATTCGGCGTGATAAAAAACTGGTACGTACTTTTCAAAGAACGCAAATAGTAAACGAATTGTGCATCCACCATGGCTTGGTTGAATATGGAATTCAATGAATCGATTTTAGCCGGCCCCATCACCGTCCGGTAGTCTAACGGCGTAAAGACTTTGTCCGTCACATATACCACTCCGTTGCGCCCTACGAATTTATCCACGATATTCTCCTTGCTTACTTCCATCTCATAACCGGCCTCATCCTTGATGTCGTTAAAACGACTGGGCAACGAAGAAAGAAAAGAATATTTCTGATGATTGGCCACGATGTCAGCGGCAATGTTATCCGGCACGTTGTCCCACGAACCGAAAGCCTCGAAGAAATCGCTGCCCTCTCCGTCGGCCGACAAAAAGCGGTCCATGGCCTCGTTCGTTGGCACGAACATGCAACCCATATCCGTTTCATAACCGGGTTGGTTGGAGTTTCCACCCTTGGGTTGGTACAAATTCCATCCGGGATCGAAATAAAGCAAACCCGGTGCATTCGTACCGTTGAACTCCGTAAAAGCATACGCCGGACTTTGATTGAAATAACGGGTTTGGAAAATAGAATCGCCATTCTCGTCACGTTTATAGAACACCGGACAAGCGAAACGGTCCATCAAACTGTTGAAACGACTCACATTTCCGTTGGAACGGATATAGGCTGCCATGTTCTCGGGCGGAACCAATACATCCTCCAACTCATGCAGGTAGCCGTTCTGGCATACGATGTCCTTCTGGATAATCTTGTTGGCAAACAATGACGCATCCTCAGCCTCACGGGGAATGCCGGTCACAAAACTGAAATCATCGTCCGTAATGCGCTTACCTTCCATCACATCGGGGAAGAACTGCACCAATGTCCATTTCGTCGCATCGGACAACAATTTGATGGGTTTCCCTGCCCGGCGATAGGGTGCAAAGAATTTACTGTCCGGCAACTTGTCGGCGGCCACCACCGGAATGGTATCTTCCACCTCGAAATCCGTCGTACGGCGGAACGTGATTTGCCCACGGTCGCTCAACGACAAACGCTCCAACAGCTGTGAATAAGGGATAGTCCCGATTTTCAGCAACATCATTTTGAAAGAATAAGGCAAGTCCTCGTAACGGCGATACCCCATTTCGTTTTCCTGGAAAAAACGCTCGAAAGAGGCATCATTGGAGAAAAACAGCGTATTGCTTCCCGATACCTTCATGGCATCCGTATACCCGCAATCATCTATCAGACGGATATAATAGTTACAGTCCCCGCGCTTTTGCAGGTAATCATAGATGTTGCTGTTCAGCCACGACGGGATATGGTCTTCCATCTCCTCGAACTTGTCCGTACAGGCGACCGGGAACGCCCATGCAGCCCCCAGAGCCAACATCGTCAGTAATTTATAGTATTTCATGATACGGTAATATTTGTTTCCTTTTTAATGTGTATCTTCACTCTCTATCAGGTTAGTCGGCATGAACTCGATATAATCCAGATGGCAGTTGCCATTGAGCATCTGCACGAAACGGAATTCATGCGTGGAAGTCTCCGGCCAACTGAAAATCCCCAATACCTTGCGCATCTCGAAAGGATCGTTACGGGTGGAACCTTTTATCCCGCCGCTTTGCCCCATCATCAATTCACGCGAACAGAAGCTGTCCGGTCCCTTCATAAATCCACGGTTGTGCATGCTCTTGTCATTCTCGTAACCGTATGGGTCGTCTTCGCGGGAACCTTCATCCCACCATGCCCCGGAATTGTCCTGTGTAAACTGCCACACCTGTTCCCAACCGATGGAAGCGTCCGTTCCCTTCAGCCGCATGTCGATAGGGATGCCGCAAGGCTCGTCGTCCAGATAGAATTGCGTGATGCCACGCGTGGCCGCATCCACACGATAACCGATGCGCACTTCATAACTTCCTGCCGGCACCGGCCCCACGGTAATGGACGCATCGAACATGCCCCAGATTTCGAGATAATCCCCAAGGAAGAAACTGTGCATGTTGGAACCTATATACTTGGCAAATATCGTACTGCTTTCCTCGAACTTGAAATTCTTACAGTACCCTTGCGGCACATAATAATCCTTGTTGGAGATGACATCGTTGTTACGGAGTTCCGGCGTAAAGATGGTGAAGTCCATGCGGATACGCTTGCCACGCATGATACGCCCTATCTTATCCTCATCATACACCAACATGTCGGTAAGCGCATGGATGACCCCGTTTTGGCAATCCAGATTGCTGTGTGCCAAATCCAATGTCACCACATCATCTTCTTCCTCTGCCATATTCGTATATTTCGCATCATAACAGTTGCGTTCATCATTGAATACGGGCTTCTGCGCATCTTGGTCTCCCCATTTGAACGCCTGTACCGTGATAATAGTCTGGTCAGCCATAGGCACCAGATATTGTTCCAACCAAAACGAACCGTCACGATAGTTCTCGCGCAACCAGTCCGCATCAATCCAGGTGTGGGTCATCACATAATCCCGCGTGTTTACGATTTGGTTGGAAGTCAGCATCACCGGCAACAGGTGATAGGCCACAAAACGGTAAAGGCTGCTGCGCTCATCCGTGTCTGGCAAATCCTTCCCTTCGGGGAAGTACGTCCGGGCATAAGCCCGCATGTCTTCCAAAGACCGGATACCGTTCAAGGCCAACACGGAATCCGTTTCCAATAAAGCCGTATAACGGTAATTCTTAGTCTTGGGGAAATTCGCGCTACCCGAATAAGGGTCGTCTGCCGGTTTGGATGTAGCGGGAACATAAGTCTCATCGTCCAAAAGCGTCAGGGCATCCCGTAACCCAGTGGCATGCAGAGCCTCACCATACAACTTGAAATGCCCCTCCGACTCGATGTAATCGGCCACCAAGTCCGTATTGCCGGCCAACGCCTTGTCCACCACATGCACTACGCCATTCACTTTAATATGGTCGCCCGACACGATACGCGCCGTATTGTTGACCATCCAAGAGGCACCGTCAGACGCAATGGAGGTGTACAAATAACGCCCCAACATGTTTTTCGTCTCGATGGCACCGGACTCGAACCCCGCTGTCTCATAATAAGGCACGCCATTGGCCTCACCGTCTATCAAATGGTAAAACACCATCTCTTTGACCGCCTCCACGGAGTCCAAAAAGTTGTCGAACGTGCCATACCCTTGTTCCGAAGCATAAGCTTCCATCGCTTCATTGTCCGGCACGAAACAAGTATACGCCCCGTACGATTCCAACAAGGAGAAAGCCCCCGCCACCCTCAACGCCTCCGCAAAATCGGAATATTCCGCGTTGTTTTCCACAAAGTCACCGATGGTCTCTCCCGTAAACGTCGTGTAGTTCTCTCCCACGTCGTCCGAGTCTTGACAGGCGGTAAAACCAGCCAGGACCATAACCGCGATACATGACAAAAACTTAAGCCTCATAACTTATATTCTTTTATCTTCTTCATTTATTCATTCCCAACGGAAAGGGTTGTTCTATCCCCTTCTATACCCTACTACGATTGGGATTTTTAAAATACCTACAAGAAGCTTAAAAAAAATACTTTTTCCCGTCAATGCGTATCTTCATCCTCTAACAGGTTGGTCGGAATGAACTCGATGTAGTCGAAATGACAACTTCCGTCCAACATTTGTACCACACGGAATTCGTGCGTCGCCATTTCCGGCCAACTGAAAATCCCCAAGACTTTACGCAAAGCATACGGGTCGTTACGGGCTGAAGCCTTCACTCCTCCGGTCACACCTGAAATCAGCAGTTCCTTGGATCCGAAACTATCCGGAGCCTTCATAAAGTTACGGTTATGGAGGCTTTTGTCATTTTCATAGCCATAATAGTCATCCGGATTTCCTTCCCCCCAACTGCCGATATAGGGATTGTTGACCTGTGTGTACACGTATGCCTGTTCCCAACCGATAGAAGCATCAGTTCCTTTCAAGCGCATGTCGATAGGTATGCCGCAGGGCACACCATCGAAATAAAACTGCGTGATACCGCGATGGTTCGTGTTTACACGATAACCGATACGAACTTCGTAACTTCCTTCCGGTATCGGCCCGACGGTAATAGACACATCGAACATGCCCCACATCTCCATAAAATCATGCAAGTAGTCGCTATGCATGTTGTCCCCTACATATTTTGCAAAGACATTGCTGCTTTCCTCGTATCGCAATTTCTTGCAATACCCCTCAGGTATATAATAACATTTGTTGGAAATAATATCGTTGTTACGAAGCTCAGGAAGGAACGTAGTGAAATCCATACGGAAACGCTTGCCACGCATAATGCGTCCTATCTTATCCTTGTCATACACCAACATGCCGGTAAGCGCATGGATGACCCCGTTCTGGCAATCCAGATTACTATGCGCCATATCCAATGTCACCACATCTTCCTCTTCTTCGGCCATATTCGTATATTTCGGGTCATAACAGTTGCGTTCATCATTGAACACCGGTTTTTGAGCCGGTTGGTCACCCCATTGGAATGCTTGCACCGTAATAATCGACTCGTCTGCCATAGGTACCAAATACTGCTCCAACCAGAAACGTCCGTCACGGTAATTCTCGCGCCGCCAGTCTTCGTCCATCCAAGTCTGCGTTATCACCAAATCCCGTGTATTCACAATTTGATTGGAAGTCAGCATCACCGGTAAGAGATGATAACCTACAAAACGGCTGAGACTGCTGCGCTTGTCATCATCCGGCAAATCTGCCCCTTCGGGATAATACCGTTCTGCATATTCCCGCATGTCGTCCAAAGTATGGATCCCGTTCAAAGCCAACACGGAGTCTGTCTCCAATAAGGCTGTATAACGGAATTTCTTAGCTGCGGGGAAATAACAAGTAGAAGAATAGGGGTCGTTAGACGGTTTGGTCGTAGCCTGTACATAAGTCTCATCGTCCAAAAGCATCAATGAATCCCGCCATCCGGTAGCATGCAAAGCCTCGCCATACAGTTTGAAATGCCCTTCCGACTCGATATAATCGGCCAACAAATCCGTGTTACCGGCCAGGACTTTGTCTACCAAATGCACCACGCCGTTCACTTTTATATGATCCCCCGAAATGATGCGTACCGTACTGTTGATCATCCAAGCCGCCCCGTCGGACGCTATGGAAGTGTACAAATAACGCCCCAACATGTTTTTCGTTTCGATGGCACCGTTCTCAAACCCGGCCGTCTCATAGTTGCCCACGCCTCCGCTTTCGCCGTCAATCAAATGGTAGAACACCATCTCCTTGACCGCCTCCACGGAGTCCAAGAAATGTTCGAACGTCCCATAACCTTGTTCTCTCACGTAAGCTTCCATCGCCTCATTGTCCGGCACGAAACAAGTGTATGCTCCGTACGACTCCAACAAAGAGAAAGCATTGGCCGTTTTCAAGGCTTCCGTAAAATCGGAATACTCCGCATTATTCTCCAGAAAATCACTGATGGTTTCTCCGGTGAACGTCGTGTAATTCTCTCCCACGTCATCCGAATCCTGACAGGCGGTAAAACCAGTCAGCACCATAACCGCGATACATGACAAATACTTAAACCTCATAACTTTATTTTTTATTTTCTTCATTTATTCATTTCCTACGGAAAGAACTGTTCTATCCCCTTCTATACCCTACTACGATTGGGAATAAGAAAATACCTACGCCAAACAAAAAAAATCATATTACCAAACCACAAGACACTTGCCATTCAAAAAATGTTTTGCTACCTTTGCTTTCTAGCGCTTAGGAAGAAAACGAATACTATTATGGAAAAGAAAAACAGGAAACCATCCATGCGGACAAACAGCCAAGAGGCTATCGAACTGCTTACAAAAATAAAAAACAGCGGAGGTAAAAGGTAATTCAACAAGTTGGGCGAATGGCTCTCACAAAACCCCGAACCCCTATTTACATGGGATGAGAAAGATTTGAAATACATATTGAAATGAGAGCATACCTCAATACAAAATCCTTGCCTTTATGGTCGGACAAGACAACGGAGCTTCCATAAACGATGATGTCAAGGCTATCATCAAAGATTATGAAACATTGCTCTTCTCTAGTTCCGTATGCTTTGCTGAACTCGTGCATCTTATACAAATAGGAAAGGTGCGCATTCCTGAATGCAAAGACATACGCCGTACAGCAAATGTAGCACTGCAAAGGTTAAGCGAATTAGGTATTAACATGGTCGCAACTTCAGGCACACACATAGACACATTGGTTGATTTGCCTTTATATGATGACCACCGAGACCCAAACGACCGGATGATAATTGCGCAAGCGATTTCTGACCGTATACCTCTTGTCAGCTCCGACAGGAAGTTCTCACGCGATGAACGTTACGGGCTTGATTTCATATACAACGAAAGATAACGATAACACTACCGGCATGACATGCGGATAAAAATCATTTTGTCCGTTTTATCCAATAAATCCGCGCCTCTTGTCAAAAAGGCGCGGATTTATCTGTTTCCCGGCTCCGGCTCTTACCGGACAAGGACTAACCTAACCGGACTTGCATATCAACGTACGATGACTTTCTTCACTGCCGCTCCGGCACGCACGATATAAATGCCCGGACGGACGGTTTCATGCGCCGTGCCCTCGAAAGCAGCCACACGTGTTCCGTCTACGGTATAAATACCGCCTGCCTCTGCCGTGAAGACGTTGATGGTGCGTCCTGTCACGAAGACTTTCAAGTCACCGCCGTCGGACTGCACGTCGCGCACGCCCGTGGCAAAGCTTTCGGACGGAATATCGTCCACAGTCTCGTAGGTGCGGATCCAGTCGATGTACAGCGCATCGCCTTGTTGGAAGCCCTGTGTGCTCATATATTGGCTTACATAATTGGTCTTTCCCACGCTGACATAACGCAACAAGTCCCAATAATACACATCACCCTTCATTTCCGCATCTGACAAATTTAAAGCAAATTCCGAATTCAAACCGTTCACTTGCTGAAGGAAATTAAACTTATCCACCGTAATCCCCGGGTTCGTACCCTTGCACTTCATGGCAATATAACGGCGTACGCCCGGGTTGAGGCTAATCATGCAGGACTCGTCACGCACTCCGCCTTCAGGGTCACGGTCATAGAAGTTCGTGAACACGCCACCTTCACGACGCATGGACGGACTGGCCGGATAAGTAGTCACATTGCCCAAAGACGTTCCGTCGAACGAATCGTATGTATCAGCCGCCGTCAGTTTCAGGCACTGCAAATCTTCACCCTCTGCATCTTTATAGGTATCCTTGTTCACACGCGACCACATGCGCCAACGCTGCATGCGCCAACCGTCCAACATGAAGGTCTGGCCGTGTTCGCCCATCACAAGTTCCGCACCGTTGATGGTCCCCTTGGTGCTCGGGTCGTCTTCTGCCTCTCCATTGAACTCCCAAGCCTCGAACAGACCGGTCTTTTCATCATCCGTCGGGTTGTAGCTTCCCAAAGCATCCTCTATCAAGAAGCAATAGGGTATCATGGAATCGTAGTCTTCTGACGAGAATTCAGGGAACTCTTTCACCGGTTTCAACTCGTAACCCGACTTGTAATAATAGAATGACCCGCACTTCATGTCGAACGAGCCATACCCGTCGCGGTCGGCAAAAGTAAAGGTGGCCGCATCGTCCGTACCTTTCACCATAAGCAAAGTACCGTCCGTGCATTGCACGACTACACCGTCTTTACCTTTCAGGTTATATGCCAACTGCCCGTTGCTTTCACCTACCGGAACGAAAGTCAACGGAGTGGCACTCTCATTGGCACCCAAAGCCAAAGGATAGCCCGTATAAGTGTCTTTCGTCACTTCACTCGTAGACACATACAAAGACGTACCATTGTCTGCCGTACGGATATAATTATAAATCAAATCCTCTGCCGGATTGACGTATGAATAGAACTCGGCTACGGCGGCATTCACCTCTTCGATAGCGGACAAATACTCTTCTGTCGTGGCATCGGCCTTGTTGTACACACCGTCTGCCTTCGCATGTACTTCCTTCAAAGCCGCATACGCCTCGTCAGCATCCCCCATGTAGTTTTGGAAACCCTTGATGACCTTCTCTGCTTCGTACAAAGCCGTGTTCAATATGTCTTTTTGGGGATTGGACACCGGACCATCGCCCCAGTTTTCCTCGGCCGTCAGACTCTTTACAGCCGCATCCATGGAGGGGAAGGTTTTCAACCATTTGACGTTCATATACGGCATTTCCTCCGGCGTTTTGGCACGCTTCACGATAGTGTCTCCCTTTTCATCCGTCTCCGCATACATCGTGTCGCCACGGGTGATAAATCCGACAGAGAAATGGGAAATCTTTATCGGGACACGGTCTATCAAACGACGTGACGCCAACGCCATGGAAGAACTGTCGCGGATGGAAGCGAAGTTGACGGCCACAATGATTTCACACTTCTCCTGATCTTCCGTCACCGGCAAACGCTTCATGTACCATACCGTGTCGTTCTTCTGTGCCGTCAGATCATTGTCTCCTGTGTTCACGCGGACTGACAGCGTAGAATCATTCCGGTCGCGATTATATAAAAATATGGAATCACGCCCCAAGGCATCCTTGGCCCAAGGGGCATGCCCCTTCACTACGTCCAAAGCTTTCTTGAACCCCCAAATGCCGCCTCCTTGTTCGTTTTCCATATCCACGTCCTGTGCCCCGGTGTATGGGTTGTGCCAGAAGAACTCTATCCAATAAATGCTTTCATTGGCTTTCTTGGTTTGCGACTGGCGCGGAATGGAGAGTTTGGCCACGAACACCGGATGCTCAGGAGTGATGGTCATGAATCCCTCACCTTTCACCTTTTCTTTCCAGTCCAAGCGGCCACGCAGCAAGAAACCGCCGTTCTCAGGCTTGAACTCCTTTTGATGCACCCCCGGGATAAACCTCAGATAATCCCCCTCGAACTTAAAACTCGGATACCATTGCGCCCACTGTTTCCCTTCGGGGCCGAAATCCATCAAGGCATTGGCCTGCATTTGGGCCGCCGTCCAGTTGTAATACCCGTCCACGCCGTGAACGTCACGTGCCCCGGCCATGCCGGCATAGCACAACAAAGACGCGCCAAGTAAATGTCTTAGTCTCATAAAAACAAAAATTTAAAGTTAAACCATAATTTTATAACTTCTCCTATTTCCTACTACGATTGGGAACGAGAAAATACCTACGGCCTCATCACATTTATCCACAAACCAATGTGGAAAGGGAGAGGGGTGGCAGCTCGAATTCCAACCGTTGGCCGCCTATTTGCAGGTTACGCTTTTCTGGTTGCGGTCCTGAATTGTATGTCACAACCACCGTCTTGCCCTCATGGTTACGGAAAGCCAACATGTTCCCAGGGGCAGACACTTTCAACCGCCGACTCCCGGGCTGCACAAAATGCGACAGGTGTTTCATCAAATAAAACTCATCGGTATAGACCACCTCACGTGTCTGGCGGTTCACCCTCACCAAGGAGTTTTGAGCCCAATCCCAACCGCTTTTGCCCGTCTCATCCAACACCATGTTCCAATACATATAGGAACTCACGCCATGGTTGAAACAATGCACCACGGCTTTCCAACTTCGTTCAAGCGAAGTCCAGTCGTTCTCCCCGTCGCCGCATTCGTTTTCCGTCTGCATGTAACGGTAACGGGGGTATTCGTGCTGAATAACCGGTAACGCTTGCTTTCCCGTCCATTGTACTCCGATACCATCGATGGCCGCAGCTGCATCCTTGTCTTTCAAGAACGCACGCACATAATCGGGATTCGGATAGTTCACCGTACCTAGCCAAATCTCAGTATCGATACTGTCTTTCTTAAATTGCGGGGCCAGGAACTTACCGACGAAAATGGCCAGATCCTCGGGGCGCCATGTACAAGACGGCCAAGCCGGTTGCCAAGCGATTTCGTTCTGCGGCATCACCATGCTGATGTTCACCCCATTTTTCCGGTATTCCTGAATGTATTTGGAAAAATAAAGTGCGTATGCCTCCAAGTAGCCGACCTGCATGTTGAAGCCGGTCGTATGGATGAATGTGGCCCGACGGGGATCAAGACGGTTGTGTCCCGTCCCTAACTTATCCACCCCATGGCTTTTCAGAGAATAATGCTCATTGATTTTCATCCAGATGGGGGGTGTCCACGGACTGGCCCACAATTTCAAGTCTGGCCTCAACTTCAAGGCTTCCTTAATGTAGGGTATCAAAGTATAACGGTCACGCCCGACATTGAAATTACGCATCTCATAATCGTCTTTCACGTCGTCATAAGAGTAATAGGCAAAAGCATAATCGCTACAAGCTATCGGTGTACGCCCGTAAGCGAAGTTTATGCCTTCTTTAGCAAACAAGGCTTCCATGACTTTTCCACGTTCTTCTGCATCCAAACACTGCAAAGCATCCCAACCCAGTTCGTTGAAAGTCCCGCCAAACCCGTCTACCTCTTGCATCAGGCTGTCCGTATAAACATACACATCAGCCTTTCGCCCGTCATTTTTCAACACTTTGACCTTCTGCCCCTTCCAACGTTCCGTAGCTGTAGTCGTAACCATCTCAATCTGTTGAGCTGCCACCGAAAGATATGTGCATCCCAACCCAATCCATAATAATACGTTTCTTTTCATATTTATTGGTTTACAAATAATTTAAAAAATCAACATTTCATTTCACCGTCATCGTGCGTACCACATCTGTTTCCGGACGGAACGGACGGCCGTTCACCGTCACATTCTCCAACGTGTACCCTCCTACGCTCCTCTGTTTGTCGTAGTCTATGATCAGGCTAGGATTGATATTCCCCTCCGGGGCCGTCACCGAAATATTGCGGAAACGGACATTTTCGACACGGTTGCCCGGCGCACGGTTATACTTTTCACTGTAATCCACGCGCATCTCGAACAAGCGGGCTTTCGGCACGTCTTCTATGCGAATGGAATCATACGTCACATCGCGGATGGTATTCTTGTCACCGCAACCGATGGTAAGCATGCCGTCGCCTGCATGGAAAAGGATGTCGCAATCATGTATGCGCACGTTTTCCAATGTCTCGCCGGTCTCGCTACGGTCGTCGCCATGCGTCCCGATATTGACCGGATGCGCCCAGTCGCACCACAGAGTGGCCCTCGAAATGTCAAAGTCACTACTTCCTCCCCAATACCACCAACGGTGGTTGTAAAGGGCAATGCAGTCGTCCGAATTACGCAGGAACACGTTGTGGATTTTCACATGCCGGCAACACATCAGGTCTATGCCGTCGCTCCAAGGACGGGCAGAAAAAGACTTGAGGTTACGGATGGTGATGTTTTCCGACTGTCCGCCATATACCGTATAATGCTGTGGGTTCAATACGGTCACACCGTCCACCAATACGTCCTTGGAATAGGTGATTTCGATGCCGCGCAACGGATGGGCAATGATGCCCCGCCCGATGATGCGCACATCCTCGGCACGGTCTACAATAAGCCGTGCGCGGACCACCGCGCCCGGTGCCAGATAAACGGTCGTATGGCTCGGTATCTTGATTTCCCCGCTAGGCAAATCCTTGGGCTTATGCACGCCCGGTCCGAAATAAATCAGCCGTGCGTCCTGCATGAATATGTCCTGCGCGTTTGGAGCCGTCCAGTTGATAGTGCCCGGTTCATCGCCTGTATAGGTTTCCGTAAGCATGGCATTGGCAAAGACATGCAGGTTCTGTTTCCGCTCGCCGTTGAATTCCACACTCAGGAATTCCGGACGCTGCAAGGCGAACTCCACCGTACGCTCGTCCACCTGCCGGGCCACAATGCCCCGTGAAGCCGGTTTCACCTTCACTGCCATCCGGCCGTCTGCGCCCAAAGCATCGGCACGGCAGTTCCTGACCTTCACCGCCACTGGCCCACCCATCTCGAATTCGGCAAAAGAAGCGTGACGGACTTTCCGCACATCCACTTCGCAATCCAGATTCGGAACTTGCCTCCACTCACTGTCACTGCCTGCAAGAGGCTTTACGTACACCTCGTAATCCGGATTCCGTTTCAGCCCTTCTTTTCCTTCGGGCCATTCACTCACCCGTATTTGTGCCTGCACCGTCCAAGCCATCAGGCACAACAAGATGGCCATTTTACATTTTCCCATTTGTCTCTTTGTTTAATATGATTTTACGCACACCCGTATGTTCTCCGTCGGATACCTTCAACAGATATACACCGGAAGACATTTGACCGACCGGCATACCGCATTCCAAACCTCCGGAAACCCCGACCGTACCGACCAATGTACCGGACAGCGAATACAGGCCGACAACCGTATTACGGGCAGGAACTGACGAGAAGCGGACCGTAAGCCTGCCACCGGAAACTTCCGCACACCATTCCGCTCCGGCTTGTGCCATACTTTCCACACCGCTTCCCTCAATCACGACCTGCGTACGGACTACGGGAAGCGCGGAGGCATAAAGCAGATTGCCCGTTTGCAACGCCGTGATTTCGGAACGGCCCACCGACAAAGGTAAAAGACCGTGACCGTCCACCACTTCAACCACGGAAGGAGCTGAACTCTTTAAAGCCACGGAAAGACCGGAAGTGGAGGATACCGGAGGCGTGAAAGCTTCATCGCCCACCTTGCATTCTGCCAACTCCCCAAAAATGATGGCCTGCGTGGCGGCTCCATATAAAGCCGAAACCTGACCGGCATCCAAGGCACAATCGTACACGCGAACGTCGTCCACCCAACCGAGAAGAGAAGGGTCGGCAGCATAAGCCGAACGGCCGATGAAATTTTGCGCGGTCGCTCCCAAGGAAGACGGCGACAAGGTCAGGTTCTCATTCCGGCCCACCTCCACCCCATTGGCATAGAGGATTCCCGTGCTCCCCTTTTGCGTCAGCACGATGTGCGTCCACGCTCCGGCTTTCATTTTAAAATTCGTGTTGATTTGCTGCTCATCCGAATTACCGCCCTGGGTGATGGCATAACGCAAGAAACCGGTCTGCGCGGCTTGGACCGTCAAAAAGAAATTATTGTCCGTGCCCCGGTTGCAGTCCACAATACGTGCCCAATTCTCCACACGCTCGGGGCGCACCCAAAGCGACAGGCTGAAATCCTTCCAACCCGATGCCCAACCGGAAGGAAAGGACAGGTGGCCGCCATTCAGGCGCACACCGGAATGGAACTTGCCGCCTTCGTACACGGCATTACCCGCCAACTGCGCCACACCACCGTTCCACACGTCCGTGGCCTCCGTTCCGGAGCCTTCGTCCAACGGCCAGTACTGGCAACGGCCCACCTGGGGATAGGCTTTTGCCTCGTCGGAAGCTTTGCCCTCGCCTACGGCATTCACGGCCGACACCACATAATAATACATCTGGCCGTTGTCCACTTTGTGGTCCGTAAAACGGCAGTCCATCGCACGCCCCATCAAAGTATAGGGTCCTCCAAAGGAAGTACCGCGCCGCACTTGGTAATAGGCCGTACGCTCGCCAGTAGCCTCCCACGACAGTCCCACGAAACCGTTACCCGCAAAAGCCTCTACTCCTGAAGGAGCGGAAGGCAAAGACAAGGCGGATGTGGAAGCGGAACCTTCTGCACACCCATTACTCTCACCGGCAGCATTGGAAGACCATACCTTATAATAATAGGTGGTGGCAGGCTCCAGACCGTCGTCCACATACGAAGGTTCGGACAAATTGGTGGCCAACGTGACAAACGGCCCGTCAGGCGATGTGGCGCGGCACAGTTTATAAGCCGACACATGGCCTTGGGTGCTCCAAGACAGTTTCAAGGCCGTGCTGCCCGATGTTTCCACTTTCAAATTCTCCGGCATGGGCGGCAAGGCCGTACCGGCAGCCGTCAAGGACACATGGTCGAAACTTACGGTATAGCCCTCCGGGCGGCCGCCACCGCCGCAGACCCATATTCCGGCCAAACAATCCGTCGGGAACGGGATGTCCGCCGCCCCAATCTGGTGCCAGACCGTTCCGTAATCGGAAACGTATGCTTCAAACTTATCGCCCTTGCGCACCAGTTTGAACCAAAACGGCATCCATGTGTGGTCGCTTCCGTCTATCCATCCGCCACCGTCGGACGTACCTCGCCAAATGAAATGGGTTTGCCGCGTTCCGGCATCGCCTACCCACAACATGACTTTTTGGGAAGATGTCGTAGTGTTCTCCCGTACCACAAGCCCGAATTTCTCTTTGTTTCCGAACTGTTCGCCCGAAAACATCCTGGCCACTAATTCAAAATCACCGCTAACCGCCGAGTATGTGAAATTACCTTCCGGATGGTCCGGCCTGTATATATCCCGTCCGGAACCGGTTACCACGAAAGTGTTACCGTTTACCGGAGCATACTTTGTCACCCCGTCTATCATCCAGTCTTCCTTGTCAATATCCCTCTGCGTCCATCCGGCCGGAAATAATGTGGTAGTTCCTTGTTCCGCCGTAGCACTCACGGGAGCCGTCCAACCGCTCTCACCAGACTGGTTCTTGGCCCGCACACGGTAATAATAAGTCTTTCCCGGAACGATGGCTGTATCGGCATACTCCGAAGTGGCATTGCCCGACCAACTTCCTATGGTTTCAAAACCACCGTCCGGCGACATGGAACGTTGTATGTCGTAACCATTTGCCACATCTCCACCTGCCGGCTTCCAATCCAAAGCAATCCGGTGCAACCCTCCCTGCGCTTCCAGCCCTTCCGGCACGGGAGGTACGGGACAAGGCACATACGCCGTGGTCGTATCGGAACAAGTGTACATCAAACCGTACAGCACGTCCACGTTTTTCAGTTTCATCATCGTGCGCAACCAAGGGGCATCAAGCCCTTTCCGGTCTACATAATGGTGATATACCAGTTCATTTGCCAATATGCGGTTGTTCGGCATGGAACCGGGATTCCCGCTGGACGGCGCAGGATAGTAAAATTTATGCCCTTGGTATACGATAGGTTCCCAATCTACGGGATGTTCGAGATTGAACTTGGCATAATATTCAAAACCTTTCAGCAACAGGTTGTCCTGATAGGAAAACATATCCACTCCCTGATTCCACAACGTCTGGCAGAGGTCTGCATAAAAATCAAGTCCAATCACTGCATGGGGTTGGTCACGTCCCATTTCCGTAGGTTGGCCGTCAAAGACAATACCTTGGTTGATACTGCCTCCGCTTGCCCCGTTTTTATAATAGTCGATGGCACTGTTCACCATTTCGGCATCATCAAGATACACTCCGATGTAAAGGCAGCACGTGTTGGCCGGGCCGTCCCATCCGGGCCAAGATCCCGGCGTGCCCAAGAAATCCCGGCAAGCCGGATAGAAATAATCACGGGCCATTTTTTCAAAACGCTCCCGATCTTCCTGCTCCCATCCGGGATACAACCGGACGAGGTCGGCAGCTTTCATAAAAGCCGCTACCGGCAACATGAACAGTTCTCCCGTCACCACGCTTTTTATGCTGTTCGACCAATCGTTCAATATGTCCACGGCACAACGGGCATGCGACTCATCTCCGGTCACATACCAACGCAACATGTTGTAATAGGCCGCCTTCGCATCGCGTTCCGCCCTTTGCCGCGTACCGTCAGACCCTCCTAAAGTAGGTTTCGGACTGGCTTTGAAATCTGCACGGGAATCCCGGAAATTGCACAAGGAATCCCAACCCGCAATCCAAGGGTGCTCCTTGGCCAGGACTTTCTCTTTCATCCGGTCCAAATCGGCACGGGAATGGTTCAACCCCGGATGTACGAAAGGGGCTTGCAAAGTCTGCGAAAAGCCATACCCCACGAACATACATATCACGATACAAATTCCTGTCTTCTTCATTATAGTAAAATTTAATTTAATATCAACCTTTTGATTATTCCACTATCAGTACCGTTGTCGAACGTGGCTGTACTGTCAAGACCTTATCCCTTACGACTTCTTTTCCGGGGAAGGTATGTACCCGTCCCTCCGTCGGGACCGCCACCTCGAATGTCCGGTCACGGGTACAGTTCATGGCTATCAGATATTTACCGTAACGCAAGGTATAGAAATCCCCCTTTCCGGCATAGACGCTTTCCTGTCCGGGCTTAAACTCCACACCATCGGGTATCCTCGCTATCGGAAGCTGCTCACCGGTATGAGCCGACTTTACCTCGGGATAGAAATTCCGCGCGGGAGAGAAAAAGAGATTGTTCCGTTCGGGACGGGTGTAGGTATATCCGCTCGGTGTATACCGGATGTCTTCGAACACGGTGGCCACACGGTCGCATTCTGGAGTGATGTAGTGTACACGCGCCAAGAAGTTCACCGCGAAATTGGCCCGCCAATACAAAGATGTGTATAGGATTTCATCCCCGTTCTTCAACGCCACCACGCCTACTTCCTCGTCCGAAAACAGCACGTCCGGCATGCCTTCCGACATGGGCAGACGTCCTTCACGGCGCGGCTGTTTCATAATCAGCTCATATTCGCCCGGCAAACGCAAGAGCGTATAGGTGGAATTCAATCCTCGGTCTTTCATCTTCTCCTTGACCACGGCAAAGAACTGGTTGTCCTCCATCATTTGTTGGGCGTATGCCACCGCTTCTGGATCCAACGTGGCGGCCGCAGCCATGATGGGCGTGCCCTCGCGATGGTAGCCGCGCTCACCGTAAGTGATGCCTGCCGGATAATAGCCATGGTCACGCCAACCGATGACCGATTCGCCACGCATGGCGGCATATCCCTCATTATCTGGCGTGGGATAACGGAAATGGCTCCGCGCATGCAGGATTTTCAACATCTGGGCACGAACCAAGGGGTCACGAGTGTCCGTCAGGCCGCGTTCACCCGTAGCCTCATAAAGATGCACCATCCAGTTCAGTATTTCACCATAGCCGCCCACGTAGCCTAATTCCTTGCTCAGTCCGTCCGGTGAGAACTGGTAATACGCCTTCCCCAACGGCCACGTAGGCTGCCCGTCGGCCGACAAGCTGCCCGACCATGGGGCTATGCCCATGGATTCATAAATGAACGCCAGGGCTTGCCAGACAGGCAGAGCCTTTTCCGGTGCAAAAACAGCCAACATACGGTTCACGTTATACAGATGTAAATCCACAATCATGCTTTGATTGGTGTACGAACGGCGATGTGTCTTGGCATAGTCCACACACGCGGCAAACATGTCCGTCCAGTTTTCCCTCCGCGTACGCCCGTTGGCCATTTTCCCGTCCCACACTTCACGAATCTCCGGCAAGAATACATTCAAAGCCTCGCACAGGGGACCAACTGTCAGCCATGAACCGTCGTAAACCGATTTGGGTTCACGGGCAAAACGTTCATAATATTGGTCGGCCGTACGGATGACCAGCTCCGCCACGGCTTTGTTCCGGTAAGCCACCGTCCAAGGTTCGTGGTAAGCGTATGCCAAAAGGGCTGCAGTTTCCTGATCGATTTCCGTTTTCTTCATATAGCCGGATATCTGGCGGTTCACAAATTGCCTGACTTCCTCCATGACTTCTTCACCCGGTGCCGTACGCACCCGGCGCTCTCCCTGCTCGAATTCCCGAATTTCTTTCTTGGAAGGCCGGAAACAGGCCTCTGTATGGGTATACCCTTTATAAATGGCCTTCGACGGTTTCTCCATTACTTTCTGGTACGCGTCGAAAGAATTTCCGTAACGTGCGATACGTCCGGTGGAGCGGATGCTCAATTCTATTTTCTTCTTCCCTTTCGTCATGCTGAGCGGCAAGGGCACGGTGGTATAAGTGAAATGTCCCGGACGCGGCAAATCCTCATTGGCGATATCCAACACGTCGTAGTCGCCCAAATGGCGGTAGCCCACCTGCTTTCCCTCGCAAAACAATATCAACAGATTGCTGTTCCCACTGTCGGAACCCCAAAAACGGGCGGTGAAGTAATTTTGCCGCTCCGGATCCACTTCCATCGTGAAGGTCATATTACCACCCTCCACTCGTTCGCCGGGCACAGGCAACAACACACGGGCCGGTTCTTCCATCCCTCCTCTGACAATCTCGGTTGCCGTGCCGGAAAAACCGTGCCGCCGCTCGGAAGACGGCTGCCCGAAGACAATCTCGTCCCAAACTCCGGCCACACGTGCTCCCCATATATTCACTGTTCCTATCACCCACACGGCACACCAACAAAATCTCAATATATCCATGGCTCTTTTCTTTTTTAAGGTAAAAATACAAAAACATACTCAGGATTCAATATTCCCCGACAGCTTTAAGATAAGCCCTAACCAACATACGGCCTTTCTGTATTTGCGCCTGTACCGTGCGGCGGCTGACATGGAGTTGCTGTGCAATCTCCTCGGCCGACTTCTCCCTGAAACGGTTCAGGTAATACACGTTCCGGCAAGCCAATGGCAATGCCTTCATCCGTACATGTTCGTTCTCCACCAGACTTTGGGCATGTATTTTCTGCTCCATCTCGTCCGAGGCTTCCGACCGGAAGTCATACATATACGAATAGGCCTCAGCTTTTCTCACCCGTCCCCTCAGCCGGTCGACCAAAATGTTCTGGACGACCGTAAACGCAAGATTACGGATGGTAGCGGCACACACCATGTCCCCCATATTCAGGATTCGGATGAATGCGTCCTGCACGGCATCTTCGGCATCCTCCATGTCATGGATACGTTTATAAGCATAAGCCACTAGCTTTTCGCGATAAAGGGCATAAGCTTCTGCCACCAACTCTTTTTTAGGAATTTCGTTCAGCTCTTTCATGATATTATGTGTTTTAATATTTATTCGCCTTTTGGACATCGCAAAATTATGGATTGGAAAATCAAAAAACAACCCCTTGTCCTTTTCATGGCGTTTATTGAGATTTCATCAGACTAATAACTATATAATATACTGAAACACAAATATTTACCCCCCCCAATCAGCAGTCTGTAAAAATTGGACGGACTTGCAGATATGAGCTTCCATGCGGGGAACACCACTTTTTCAAGCCTTTTCCACCTAATTTGCAAGGCCAAAACTTGCAATCCTGCGCCTAAAAATATAAATTTGCAGACGTTAACGAAATAAATCGATTCATGAAAGTTTTCCGAACCTATCTATTGATATTTGTTTTTGCCACCATCCTCCCGTATCATAAGTGTATTCCATTAATGGCGAATATCCCCCATCACATACATTATATGACGGATTTAGATGGTTTGCCCAATTATACGGTATACAAAATATTTAAAGACAGCCAAGGAATGATGTGGTTCGGTACGTTCAACGGCATCTGTCGGTTCGACGGCCGTTCGTTTACACATTTTCATATAGACTGCCCAAAACCGTTCAATGCCGTGACAGACATTGTGGAAACTGAAAAGGGAGAAATCCTGTTCGGTACACGCAAAGGACTTTATCTCGTCAACCAACCATTGCAAACCTGTGAACATATCTGTCCTCAAATCAATTATGTCAACGGATTCGGAAAAGTGGGGCACACACTTCTCATCGGAGCAAGAAACGGCTTGTGGCAATACGAAAATCCAGAAAAAGCAGAAACCATCAAAATCGGAAACAACATCATTTCCAAAGGAAATAGCATCAATGACATCACAGACGACGGCAAAGGAGGAGCATGGCTTTGCAGCAACGAGCGCCTGATTCACCTGAACCTACGGCAAAAGACCCTGAAAACGTTTGAAGCAGACCCCAAACTATTCACTGGATACCTTCGTAATATCTGCCGCGTGGGTGAACGCCTATTCATAGGAACAAACAACAACGGTTTGTTTGCCTTCGACCCGGCTACAGCTTCATTCCGTCCCTATATCAATATGGACTGCCCGGTCATTTACGACCTCTATTCCGATGGCAAAAGCCAGCTCTATGTCTCTACCGATGGCAACGGAGCCTATATCATAGACACCCATACGAACCAAATCGTACGGACTTTCCGTACAGACACTCCAGACTACCCTCTTCCGGCCAATGCCGTCTATACTTTCTGGCACGATGCGGAACTCGGTATCAACTGGTTCGGCTTTGCCCAAGACGGTGCATGCTACAACTATTACCGACAACCGGTTTTCCAGATTTACCGGTACAAGAACTTCGACACCGGAAAGCTTACCGTACGAAGTTTTTGCATACACGACGGAGACAAAGCCATAGGCACAAGAGAAGGACTGTGGTTTATCTCGGAATCACGGGACATCGTCCACTATTTCACTCCCGAACAACTCGGCGGACGCATCGTGACCAATATCCAATACTTCGGCGGACATTTCGTCATCGCCACCTATGAAAAAGGATTATGCACCCTCAATCCGAAAACTTTGGAACTGCACCATTTGGATCAGGACGAAAAACTGAGAAGCGGTAATTTCAGTCGCATCGAGCCTTTACAAAACCGGTTACTCTTCGCATGCAGCAATATGGGAATTTTTGTGCTCGACACGGATTTCAACATCGTCAAGCACTTCCATAGCCGCAACTCGGAACTACCGGACGGATACATCTGCGACATACAGTTCGACCTTACCGGCAAAGGTTGGATAGGCTGCATAGACAAACTGGCTATTTATGACCCGCTTACACAAACTATCCAAGCCAGAGATTTTCCTAAAAACTATTTTAATAACGAAGCTAACCTGACTTTCAACCTTTGCCGCAACGGTGACATATTGGCCATGTCGGAGACTTCCGTTTTCCGCACCAAATCGGACCTGAGCGAATATACCACATTGGACCTTTACGACCGCATACAGGTCGGCAACATCTTCTTCGTCACGGAAAACCGGCAGGGAAAATATTGGATTGGTACCGACCGAGGCCTCTTCCTGTTTGAAAAGGATTTGAAACACTACCGCCAGTTCAACGAGACCGATAACCTCCCTTCACTGAAATTCAATCGGAACGAATTCCAAGAAACACCAGACGGCACATTCTGGTTTGGCTGTACCGAAGGGCTTATCTACATTCCCCGAAAAGACCAGACATTGCTCACACGCCCGACCAGAGGAAAAGTGATACTAAACGAAGCCACGGTAGACGGCTTGCCGTTGTCGCCGTCAGATTTCCACCTACAATCCACACAGTATAAAATTAGATTAGGTTGGAATTTCCGCAGCCAAACATTGGCTATCGTCCCCCTCTTGCTCAACTACGGGCATCCGCAAGGCCGGTATTATGAATATTCGATAGACGGAAGCGATTTCCGTTCTTATGCGGAAGGGGAAAACATCTTGTTCAACAGACTATCCTTAGGCAACCATGACTTGAAAATCAGGTTAGCCGGACACGAGGAGACCGCTACGACATGGCAAATCTCCGTGCGTCCCTCCATTCTGTTCTATCTGGAAACCTTGCTGTTCATCTTGTTGCTCCTCGCGACATGGCAGTTCCACGTCCTCAAGACCAAACGCATGAGGATCAAACAGGCCTTTTCCCGCAAACATCAAATGGACATGGCCATCGCAGCCTCCCGGGCAATCAGGATGCAAAAGGAACGGGACGAACAGAAGAAAAAGGAGTACGAAGAAGCACGGGCACAGGCTTTGTACCAAAAATCCAAAATGAACCACAATGAACACAAAACCATCTATAAAAAAATCAAGGAATGCATGGAGCAGGAAAGGCCGTATACCAACCCCAACCTGCGCCTCACGGAACTGGCCTCTATGGCAGATACGACTCCGGCCAAACTGTCACAAATGCTCAACCAACATTTGAAACAGACTTTCTTCGACTTCATCAACCTTTACCGAGTGGAGGAATTCAAACGCCGCGTGACAGACGAGAAGAACAGCCAGTACACAGTGTCGGCCATCGCTGAAGCCTGTGGCTTCAAACGTTCCACTTTTTTTGCCACCTTCAAGAAGTTCGAACATTGCACGCCCACAGAGTGGCTGCAAAAGAAAGAAGCTGAACGCCCATCTAAAAACAAAGCGAAAGCGTCAAAAGACAAGCAAACCGGAATGGACTGACAATATGTCAAAAAGTAAATCCTTGCCTCACGAGAATCCGTGATTTCCACTTTTCCGTAAGACGAACCGGAAATAACGGATTCTCGTGAAGATTGAAAAAGTCAAGAAGAAAGCAAAATTTGCCCTTTACGTTCCTTATGGACTTGTTTACCGGCCCATGCAATACGGTTCACAAGAAACTTCCGCAGACAAGATGCAACGGAAGTACATTTTGGCACTTCGTCTATCCATGTTTTTACGAACCAAATAGAGTTTTTCCACCTCAAAAAGCCATACTTTCGGGCGTTTTCAGCCTCCCCAAACACCAAAAGGCAAAGGCACACCCGTCATTCTGCGCCGAATGATTTGCCGCTTTGCGCCAAACGATTTTTCATTCGCCTGAAAGAAATTCGCATTTTTCCGGAATAAAAGGCGTTTTCCTGCATATATTACGTATAATTATTCACGAAACACAATTTTCAGAGAAGTTATTTCTATTTCCCGGCTTCCTGAAATCTTCATTTCACTTACATTTTGATTCAAAAACATACAATCGTATGACACATAGGCAAATACAACGAGTCCATAGTCCTTGTACTCCCCTCTATCCGTCAACGGCGGAGGACATAAAAGCTGCGCTCCACAGGTTCGGCCGTCTGTACCTGCCCGGGCAAGCCGTATTGCCAGGCCACCGCCGTCACCTTCACCGGGAACTTGGCACGGGGCGGGATACGGGTCAGACGCAAGGTAGAACCTTCCACTTCGGCAGGTCCCTCCTTCACATAATAAGACACAGGAAGGCCGCAATCCGAAACGGCCTTGAGCGACACCGCATCCGTCCCCACCCCGACATCTTCCAGACCGGGAAAGAGCAAACATTGCCGTTTACCCTCTTTAAGGGGATAAGGAATGCGGATGGTGAGTTCCTGCACCACACTCTTATGGCGGTCGTCCCCATCGTAACAAGCCACAAGACACATCTCTGCCGTACGCTTCACATTGCCTGTGCCCATGCGGTAGAAATCCACCTTGAATGTCGTATCGTCCACCACTTTCACCGGGCCGCAAATTCGTTCGATATAAGGATGCCCTTTCACGTCCGGACGCACCACCTTGCTACGGAGGCTATCGGTGAAAACGGGCCGCAAGCGGAATGTCACCCCGTCTGCCTCCGGCGTGAAACGCGGATTGGCCTTGACATGGTGCTTCGGGTCGTAACCTACCAGACGCCCTTGCTGCTCCACGCCCAGATACAGCAGTTCCTTCCCACGTTCCTCTACATAACGGGCTTCCGTAAGTTCCGCCATCTCACGGTCGAAATACCAGAACGCATCATGCACGTCGCCCTTGTATTTCGCAAAAGGGGCGGCCTTGGCCCGATGCAGCTGCACGGGATGCCAACGTTCCGCCAACCACCCGTCCTCGGGACGCACTTTCTTCAACTCCGGCGCACGGCCTTCCGGAGCATCCTCCGGCAGACGCGCCTGCATGGCCTTCTTCACGAACAAGGCGATATATTCCGCCGTACGGTCCGACACATCGAAATGGCCGCGACCGGCATCGCACAAAAACGAAATGCAACTTTCGGGATACATCATGCGGAATGCCAAGGCCGGATTGACACGGGCCTCCCACCATTCATACTCTCCCTCTACCATCAGGCCGGGGATGCCGTCGATATTCCTCGTACGTCCCCACTCTATGTTTTCGCGCCCGTAGCCGGTCAGGTTCGTGCGCGGGGCATCGCCGTGGTAAGACACCACAGCCAACGTACGCTCCGGATGCCACGCGGCAAAATTCCAAGGGAAAGTAGCCATGGCGGAATGGCCGATGGGCACGACGGGCACATACGACAGTTCCGCATATCCGCTGACCTCAGCCAAATCTTCCAACATACGCCAATACGCTTCCGGTGTACCCTTATCCGCATTCCACACTTGGTCCCATCCGGGCGTGACCCAAACCAAAGCCAGCCCCATGCCGCGTATGGCACGGCGGAAAGCCTCGTTCTCGAACAAGGTCTCCTCGCACATGTTATGGTTGCCCACCATGACGGCCTTCACCCGACGGCAATCGTCCGGGATGTAAAGGAATGCCCTCGGATGCCCACCGGTCTCTTCAGAAACAATGCCGGGTATGGACACCGACCATTGCCATTCGGCCGCCCATCCCCGGCATATCATCAAAACTAATCCTAATAAAAACAAACTTTGTCTTTTCATTGTTCCACTTCTTTTTTCTCCTGATAGGCAATCTTCTTACCTCACACAAAACCAATCCTCCAAACCAATCATTAACCTAATTTCGATGAACAAGCGCATGAAAAACTCACCCATCTAATCCTATATACGTTTGGGAACCCGAAAAGACTTACCCCTGTTTGTTAAAAAACACAAAACAGGCAGAAAAAGGAACATCAGTCCGCCACCCAACCACGGATTACGATTTCCGACACGGCAGCCGGAAGAGCCGGTTTGTTTTCCAAGAAGCGCACCCGCACGAAACGAGCCTTGACCTGACGTGCCCCATTCGGGAAAACGACCTTGCACACGGACGAAGCCTCTGCCCCACCGGAGCGCGAAGCTACCAGTTGCCAGTTTTCCTTGTCCATCGACACTTCCACTGCATACGCGTAAGCCGCCTCACGCGGGAAACGCACATCTATGCCTTCCAGTATCAACCCTTTTTCCGTATCGGACATCCACCAAGGCGACGCATCGGAAGAAGCCACCTGCCAATAAGTAGCCTCGTCACCATCGGCTCCCTGCCCCGAAGTATGCGCCTCGGCCTGACTACTGGCAAATGTCGGGTTGTTCGCGCCGAAAACCTGCAGTTCGGCTTCTGCCTTGCGGACATAACGCACATACGGACGTTCCTTCACCACGGGCGTACGCCCCTCGCGGTAAGCCTTCCCTCCCGTAAAACGGATTTTCACACGAACGGGCGGCAAACCTTCCGAAATGGCTTCGACGACTGCCGTCCCGGATTGGTAGGCACGGAATTCAATGGCCGCCTGCCCGTCGGCGATACGGATGTCGCTGTCCGCACGGAACATGATGCTCCGCCCCGTAGGAAACTCTCCCGGCCCGGACACCACCTTCAACGTCACAGCCGGGGAATTGGAAAGGTCACGACCGGCGGCATCCTGAACCCGGACACTTAACATGGCATCTTCCGTCCCGTCAGCCCGCACGCCCTCCGTGCGGTCGGCCTCCAACACAAGACGAGCCGGAGTCCCTTCTACCGGCCACACCGGCGGTTCCACTCCCGTATATTCATTGCGATACCAATACCAAGCCCGTTTGGGAATACGGAAATAGTCCACGATGCCCATCTTGCCCAAAGTGCTGCCCGCGATACTGCCATGGTCGAACCCGCACCATACCGCCTGGCCGCTCCGCCAAGGCAGACCTTTATAAGCATCGTTCTTCTGCAAGTCACGCCACCCCGGATCATATTTGCCGGGACGGTCGGAAGTGATGCTCCCGTATTCGGACACCAAAGTGGGAATGCCCGGATTCTGGAAATCCGGAATCACACTGCCGTCACCGTTGTATCCGGCCACATCCCCCAATTTGTCGATACGGTCTTTCCCCAACGGACGCTGGCATCCGCCGATGGCTGCCGGACGCCCCGGGTCGAGCCTGTGCGTAAGTCCCACGCATTCCGTCAACAACGCACGCACGCCGTCCATGGCCTCCGGTGCGGAAAAGAACGCTTCGTTGCACATGCTCCAGGCGATAATGGAAGGATGGTTCCGGTGAATGCGGATCATCTCTGCCAATTGTGCCTTCACGCTCTCGTGGAATCCGGCACGGTCTTCTTCGCGCACGGGATAGGCACTGGCATTCCAATATCCGTCGGGACGGAAACCACCGATGCCCCAAAAGGCATTCTCCGACCAGAACAGCATGCCCTGACGGTCGCAAGCCTCGGAAAAGGCCGGTGCATGAGGATAGTGCGAACCACGGATAAAGTTAAATCCGGCTTCACGCATCATCGCCACGTCGCGCCGCATGCCGCTCTCGGTCACTGCATCCCCCCAACCGGCATGGTCCTGATGCACATTGGCCCCACGCAAATACACGTGTTTCCCGTTCAAGAAAAAGCCCTTGCCCGCCGTCCATTCCATCCACCGGAAACCGAACGGGGTCTCCATGCGGTCGAGCACCTTCTTCCCTTGGGACAACGTGCTGACCAACGTATATAAATAAGGATGCTCCGGACTCCAACACTGCGGCTGTTCCACCTCGGGTGTTTCTTGTATCACCGGAAAGGCAGCCCCGGCTTCCATCTTATAATCGCCCGACACAGAAGCCACCGTCCGCCCGTCGGCATCCTTCACTTCGGTCAACAACCGGAACGTGGCGGCCTCCCCGGTGGCGTTGCAAAGGTCCGTGGCCACACGTACGGTGGATTTCCGCCCTTCGTTCCGTGCCAAGTCCGGTGTCGCCACAAAGGTGCCGTACCAGTCGATGTAAGCCCTGCTCTTCAACACCAAACGCACGTTACGGTAAATACCGCCGCTAAACACATGCTCGCCGGCCCGGGGCGCACGGTCCGGCCGCCATAGGTTGTTCACCCTCACGGCTATCAGGTTACGCCCGGCCTTTGCCCAAGGAGTGATGTCGATGGAGAAACCGGTGTAACCGCCATCGTGCGACCCGGCCTTTTTCCCATTGACAAAAACCTCTGCCTCGCGGAACACACCGTCGAACTCCAAGAAGATTTTCTTTTCCAACTGCTTCGCGGCCAAATCCACCTCCCTGCGATACCAGCCGTATCCCACATAGAAATCCTTGCTCAAGAAATAAGGGATGCTGAAGGAATGGGGCAACCCCACGTTTTCCCATGCGGCATCATCGTAAACGGGCTGTTCGGCCCCGGGATAGTCTCCGGCCTGATATTTCCAATCCGGATTGAGGTTCAAGACTTCACGGGGGCTGCTTGCTGCATAAAGCCCAAGCCCGCAGCCCCACAGGCACAGGGCACTCAAAAATTTCAAGAATTTGTTCATGATAGGGTTTATTGGTTTCAATACTTCAAAATATCACGTCCCGTTTCACGGCCATCGGTATAAAACACGACCGTCAACGTGGAAAGGTCTTCCGGAACGGGGACGAACGCCGTTTCCATCCGCAGTTCCTGCACACCGTACGGTGGCAACTTTCCGACCTCGCCTTCGGCCAACGTACGTCCGCCGCACAGCACCGCCACATGGGAGGGACGGGAAACTGACAGGCCATAATTCTTCACTTCCAACTCCAATACCTGCCGCTCACGGTCGTACATGGGATAAGCCGCCGAAAGCATGGCCGGACGGTAATCCACATAAGGCAAGGAAGCATAGCCGTAAAGCAAACCGCCCTTCTTGTCGCGACCCAACAATTTGGGCGCAAATTCGTCCGGTTCGATGCCGCTCCCCGCGCCGTCGAACACCACAATCAAATCCTTTCCCTCCTTACGGGTGCGGAGTGCCTTGCTCCCCTTTCCAAAATTGACTTCGGAGAACGCACCGAAACGCAAGGACTTCACTTCTATGTCTTTTTGCGGATTGAATCCCTGTTCGGCTCGGATTCTCACCTCTATGGTCTTCGTGTCCGCCGTAATCGGCTCCTTGTTGAGCACTTCCAAGCGCAAACCCGGATTCAACGGAATACAAATATTCTTGGAACTGTGGTTATCATTCGGTTGGTCTTCCCATTTAATGGTGTCGATTACCGCAAAGTTCATCTGCACGGCACGCCCCGACTCGTCCTGAAATACCTTGGGACGCTCGTACTTGAACCAATGTTCCACCCGTCCGTCCGGATGCACGGACACGCCGGGCACGTAGGCTTCTCCCTGTTCCGTCACCCAATGCAACCCGTCCTTGGAACGCTGGTAGTAGGCAATACGCCCCAACCAATCGTTGACCACCAGATGATATTGCAAGGAATCGCGCCATACCACCGGGTCTTCAAACCGTCCTTCCACGGGAGGATATACGCTGCGGTCCGACAACTGTTCGTAAGGAGCAAGGCCATCACGGCTGACCCACACGCCTCCGCCCCGGCACACCATCAGGTAGGAACCGTCCGGCCTACGGGCAAAAGTCAGGTTGGACAAGCCCTCCACGATGTTGCGGTTACGCGGATTGAACGTGAACCTACGGTATTGCCACGGCCCTTCCACGGAAGGGGCTATGTAATACCCGTCGATGACATAGACCACCACACGGCCGTCCGCCAACCGGAACGCTTCGGGATTGTGTCCCTTGCCTATCGTGTCGCACACGGCATACGGCCCTTCCATACGGTCGCCTACGGCATGGTATACCGTGGAATGAGGCCAGAACATGTGGCCTTTAGGAGAGTTTTCCGGCCATCCGCAGACAAACAGATGGTATTTCCCGTCAGGCTCCCGCAAGATATTGCCACCCCAAAAGGACATTCCGGCCAATTCAATCCCATTGTCCACCAGACGGGGACGGACACTGTCCGCTCCCCATACGTCGGACGACAGGACTTCGCCTTTCATCGGTTGCAAACGGTCCATAAAACGGGCACCTTCCACTAAATATTTCCAATCGGACGGACGCTCCCGTTCCGTCACTTGTGCACGGGCTCCCCAACCGAACGCAACGGCCAAAGAGAGCATAAAGAGTCTTTTCATTCGTACCTTAGTTTTTATTCTACGGCAAAGATACCGCATTTGCGTCTTATCATGATAGGACAATCCCCAACAAGAATAGGACAAAAAAGCATTTCCCCCCCCCACAACCGGCATCCCTATAATCATATATACGAATATACGATACGAACGACCAACCTTTATCTTATTTTTCTAATATGATTAACACCGGATCCAGGCTAAAAAGAGCGAGAAAATAAAATATCCTGAAAACAACCTTCCACCTCAGACAAACCTAATACCCTGAAACCACATTAACCTAATTTCAATATTAACCAACTGCTTATATTACCTTATACGTTTGGGAACGGCAAACTACTTAACCGTCCTCCCATTTTTTTTCGAAATTTCTTCAGAAACCATGTTTGCTATCACCGGACTGCCGTAGAAAGAGGAAAAACCGTCGGGCTTGCTACTGCTGCCCGTCACATGGGCAATGAAGAAACCATAGACACCCTCGCGCAAGTTAATCCAAGGGTAAGCTCCGGCCCATCCCGGCGAACTGATACGATAGGCCTCTCCGGTCTCCTCGTCCACCATTTCACGCCATTCGCCCAATCCGTAAACGCCCTGATGATGACGTCCGAGCGCACGCTCCACATATTCTCCAGAAGCGACTTTAGCTGTTCCCACTTGGTCTGCCTGCATTTCTTTCACGGTGGCTTCCCCAAGAATACGCTGTCCCTCAAAAACGCCACCATTTATAATCATGTCTAGAAAATTCATATAATCATTCAACGTCGTACACAGCCCGCCGCCCAACATGGGTGCGTGTCCTCCGTCCGTATTGACAGGAGTGAAATGGGAACAAGTCATGCGTAAAGGCCCGGCCAAAAGCTCCTGAAACAAGGTTTCAAATTCCTTCCCCGCAGCCGCCTCGGCCATGCGCCCGGCCACCTGCATGGCCAGACCGCCATACTCGAACCGCGTTCCGGGCGTGAATACTGTATCTAAAGGCAAGATTTCCGCTACGGCCGAATCCAAATGGTTGTAATTATCGACCCGAGGTTCGGGCAAATAAGGCCGGATACCCGATGTATGAGACAACAACCGGCGTAAGGGAATCACGCCTTTCGGGTCTCCCTTGAACTCCGGCAGCCATTTCTCCACAGGGTCGTCCCATGACAGTTCCGTCCGGTCTACCACGGCGGCCACCACCGCAGCGGCCACCCACTTTCCGGCAGAGGCCACATAAACGGGAGTGTCCGGCGATACGGCACCGTATGACTTGCGGAACAAAACCGCCGTATCCTGTTTTACACAAATGGCCGCACCGGGATAATATCCCTTGTCCACCCAACCTTGAATCAACGAGTCAAGCCCCGTAAAGTCCGGCTTCTTCCCGTGCGTTCCGTTCCCGCCGCCGCAAGCGGCCACCATGCCCCCTAACAGGCATCCCCATATCCAAACTTCAATTTTCTTCATACGTTTGCCATTTTATCATCCACCATCTATTCCATAATACGTTTTTCCGGCCCATTTTACTTATTCTATTTTGTTTTTTTTGCATTTCCCTTGTAAATGCGAAAAAAAATCATCCAAACCGAATGGTATCGACAAACGCCTTGACTATCTCACGACCGTCTCCATCTGTGGGATGTAAAGACTCCGAATGCCACTACAGCCCCATTCTTCATTCCACAAGAGCATACAGCCCACAATAGGTCTTCTTTTCTACATACTCCATTATTTTAAGTCCTAAAAGCCGGACTGTCTCACGACACCCCGGCTACACCATCTAAATTCCAAAAAAATAAAGAATCTTGCCGTCAACGAATGAACAGCAATTCGCGATACTTAGGTAACGGCCACATCTGGTCGTCCACAATCAACTCCAACTTGTCGATATGGTAACGGATTTGTTCCAACATCGGTGCAATGGTGTCATGGTAGGCCACGGCCTTTGCCCGTTCGCCTTCAATCTTGTTGGCCACCTTGCGAGCCTCGACCATCGCATCCACGTGATCCTTGATATAGGCCGTGCGTTCGGAAATCTCCCTGATGATGGCCAGGTTCTCGGCCGACAATTTGCCGGCTTCTTCCGCACTGAACAATCCCTTCATCTTGTACACATTGTCTATCAACTTGCTTTGGTACCCGATGGCCACAGGCACGATATGGTTCATGGCCAAATCGCCGAGCACACGTGCTTCTATCTGGATTTTCTTGGTATAGGTTTCCCATTTCACTTCATTGCGGGCTTCCAACTCCACTTGGGTCATCACTCCTGTAGACCCGAACATGGCAATGCTCTCTGCCGACAAGTAGTTGTCGAAAATAACGGGGCAGCTCGTCTCGCAATCCAGACCGCGCCGCTCTGCTTCGGCCTTCCACTCATCGCTGTAACCGTTCCCGTCGAAACGGATGGGCTTGCAGATTTTGATATATTTCCGTATCACCTGGATAAGGGCAGCCTCTTTGGTCTCGCCTTTATCCATCAAGGCATCCACTTCAGCCTTGAATTCCGTCAGCTGTTCGGCCACAGCGGTGTTGAGAGCTATCATCGCGCTCGCGCAGTTGGCCTCTGAACCCACAGCCCGGAACTCGAAACGGTTTCCGGTAAAGGCGAAAGGCGACGTACGGTTACGGTCTGTGTTGTCTATCAACAACTCAGGAATCTGCGGAATGTCCAACTTCATCCCATGCTTGCCCTCCAAAAGGACCAGTTCCTCGTCAGTGCTCTCCTCCAGGTGGTCAAGCACACGGCTCAACTGCGTGCCGAGGAAAGAGGAAATGATAGCCGGGGGTGCCTCGTTGGCTCCCAAACGATGAGCGTTGGTGGCACTCATGATGGAGGCTTTCAGCAAACCGTTGTGCCGGTACACGGCCATCAGGGTGTTCACGATAAATGTGATGAAACGCAAGTTCTCCTCCGCCGTCTTGCCCGGAGCCATCAGCAGCACGCCGGTATCGGTACCCAACGACCAGTTGTTATGCTTACCGGAACCGTTCACGCCCTTGAAAGGCTTCTCATGCAGCAACACGCGGAATCCGTGCGTGCGGGCCACCTTGCGCATCAGCGACATAATCAGCATGTTGTGGTCTACAGCCAAGTTGCATTCCTCGAAGATCGGAGCAAGCTCGAACTGGTTTGGCGCTACCTCGTTATGGCGTGTCTTCACCGGAATGCCCAGTTCCAATGCCTGTATCTCCAAATCCTTCATGAAAGCGGCCACACGGGTCGGGATGGCCCCGAAATAATGGTCTTCCAACTGTTGGTTCTTCGAAGCTTCATGCCCCATCAGCGTACGCCCGGTCAGCAACAAGTCCGGACGGGCGGCATACAAGCCTTCGTCCACCAAAAAGTATTCCTGCTCCCATCCCAAATAAGAAACCACCTTCTTCACAGAGGGGTCGAAGTAATGGCACACCTCTACCGCCGCCTTGTCCACCGCACGCAAAGCCTTCAGCAAAGGAGCCTTGTAATCAAGCGACTCACCGGTATAAGCGATGAACACGGTGGGGATGCACAGCGTGTCGTCTACCACGAATACGGGCGAAGAGGGATCCCAAGCACTGTAGCCGCGCGCCTCGAACGTGTTCCGTATGCCCCCGTTGGGGAAGGACGAGGCATCGGGTTCCTGCTGCACGAGCAACTTTCCCGAAAATTCTTCCATCATCCCGCCTTTGCCGTCGTGCTCCACGAAAGCGTCATGCTTCTCTGCCGTGCCTTCCGTCAACGGTTGGAACCAGTGGGTGTAATGCGTCACCCCCAATTCCGTAGCCCAACGCTTCATGCCCGAAGCCACCTCGTCGGCAATGTTGCGATCCAAAGCGGCACCATGGTCCATGGCATCCACCAACTTCGCATATACAGTACTGGACAAATACTTGAACATCTTCTCGCGGTTGAACACATACTTGCCGAAATATTCACTGGGGCGTTCCGTCGGAACAGCCACTTCTTTCGCCTTCACATGGAAGGCACTCTCTACAACCCTGAATCTTAATTCTGACATAATCACCTAAGTATTTTGATTTCCATATTATTCTTGCCGGTTACGGCCTGCCTTACAAATCGTAGGCAGATTCGCCGTGTTCGTAAATGTCAAGCCCTTCTTCTTCCACTCTCTTGTCCACACGGATGCCGACCAACTTGTCCACCACCTTGAACAGCACGAAAGTCATTACCGCGCTGAACGCCATCGAAATGACCGTGGCCGCAACCTGAATCCACAACTGGTTCCAATCCCCGTAAAGCGCACCCTGCACGCCACCTTCTCCGGTGACAAAACGAGTGGCAAACACGCCAGTGAGTATGGAGCCGATGATACCGCCCACCCCATGCACGCCAAAGGCATCGAGGGCATCGTCATAACCGAACTTGGGCTTCACTACAGCCACCATCCAGAAACAAACTGCCGACGTTATCAAACCGATACACAACGCTCCGAACAAGTCTACCGAACCTGCCGCCGGAGTAATGGCCACCAAGCCCGCCACGGCACCCGTACAAGCCCCCACCGTAGTGCATTTCTTGTTGACGGCCCAATCAATGGCCGCCCAAGTGACGGCTGCCATGCACGTGGCGATATGCGTCACCAGAAACGCATTGGCCGCCAGACCGTCGGCTGCCAGGCCGCTTCCGGCATTGAATCCGAACCAACCCAACCAAAGCAATGCCGTGCCTAAAAAGACAAAAGGAATGTTGTGCGGAGTGATGGGACGGCCTGCCCTATAATCCTTACGCCGCCCCACCATAAGTGCCATCACCAATGCGGCCACACCTGCGTTGATATGTACCACCGTGCCTCCGGCAAAGTCCACGGCACCCATTTCCATCAGGAAACCGCCGCCCCATACCCAATGGGCCATAGGCATGTAGACCAGTATGCTCCACAACACCGTGAAGCACAAGAAGCCGGCAAACCTCACACGTTCGGCGAACGCACCGAGAATCAAAGCCGGTGTAATCAGGGCGAACATGCACTGGAACATTACGAACAGCATTTCGGGAATGCCGGTCGCTGTCAGCGTGTCCAAACCTATGCCGTTCAACATCACCTTGTCGAATCCCCCGATACCGTATTTAAAGAAACCGCTGCCTTCATATCCGGTGCCGAAGGCAAGGCTATAGCCGAAAGCCACCCACAAGATGCTGACCACCCCGGCTATGGCCAGGCTCTGCATCACCAGGCTCAGCATGTTTTTCTGACGCACAAGGCCACCGTAGAACAAGGCGATTCCGGGAATCGTCATCATAAACACCAAAAGGGTTGCCACTATCATCCAAGCCGTGTGGCCTGAATCCAATATCACTGATGTATCCATAATCTTACTTTTTTATCATTCAACTAAGTTTTTAACCTTGGCGGAAACCGTCCCGCCTCACTTTTCCTGTTCCGCGTTATAAAGCGCGATGTCACCGCGCTCCCCCGTACGGATCCGGACGGAATCCTCCACCGGGATGATGAAAATGCGCCCGTCGCCGATTTCGCCCGTATAGGCAGCCTTCATCACGGCTTGCACGGTCTTCTCCACGTTCTTGTCGCGCACGACGATGGACACCAACATGCGCTCGATAGAACTGGTGTCGTAGGCCACGCCACGGTAAATACGCGCCTCGCGCATCTTGCCCACGCCCCTCACTTCATAATACGAGAACCACTCGATGTCTGCCGCCAACAAGGCGTCCTTCACATCATCGAACTTGGTCCGCCGAATAATCGCTTCAATCTTTTTCATAATTAACCCATTTATATTACTGATCCTATTCTTTCTTTTTATGTTATCCCTTCAAACAACCTTACTTACCTTGTCCAAAACCAACCTTTAGGAATTATCACATTTTTATTATGCTTAGAAACTGAGTCCTGCCGTAAAATAGGCGTTCTCCGTAGCCGGGTTCCATGTCACCTTGGCAAACAAGGGCAAGGCAAACGATTGGGTTACCCGAATCTCCTTGGCCGCCCGCAAGGCTACCTCGGACACTTCAAAGCCCGAACAACCGCCATTATAGAAAGATGTCTCCCAAGGCACGGCCGCCACCGTGGCATTCCAATCCAAACCGCCTAAACGGAAAGGAGCGGAAAGTGCAAAATAAGAAGAGTAAGCCCGCTTGCCATCCTCTTTCAACCCGTCGTTGCCACCGATGTTCGTGTACCAGTCCACGGCCAGGAAGCCGAAGTCATACCCAACCTGCGCTTCGTAGACATGCAACGTGGAATTGCTGCCGAAATGGAAGTACTTCCCGTCAATATCCGCTCCCGTCTTGAAATTCGTCCCCTTGCTGAAACTGTAATCGGTAACCGACACGCTGAAACCTTTTATGGCATAGCCCAAAGTCAAATCGAACTCTTTGGCATATTCGCTGCCCCAAGAGGCTGAACCCCATGCCGTAAGCGAAAGGCCTTTCCACGAAAGCGAAACGGAAGGCTGTATGCTGACATCGCCTAATTCCTGGCCACGCCAAATATAACTGCTCACCAAGTCTGCCCCGACTGAGGCTTCCACCTTGTCTTGCGCTCCTGCTGCCACCGGAACAAGCGTTGCCGCCATCCCTAAGGCCATTGCTTTCTGAATCTTCTCCATCATACTTCTTACCTTTTTATATAAAACATAACATACCAACTCCATTCTGCGCGTAGAAATTTTCTTTTTGTATAACTATAACAACAAATATCAATCAATATGCTTTTGTTTAATACAAAGTTATGTCTTTTTGATAACTCAATAAGCAGATTCGGTTTCCTTTTTACAAAGAATATTTGAATAGATTGCGATTTATTAGCACTTATACAACAAAACCTTTCTGATTATAACTATAAAGGCCAAAATACTCGTGTTCTTTCACCAAAATAAAAACCGTTGAAAACTTATTTGCCAAAAACGCCCCATGCTCCCAAGCCCTGTACGTCCCCATATTATTGGAAGCGATTTCATAATCCTCCCTACACATTTTACAAATTGTCAAAATGCCAAGCCAACCACTGCGAGAATCATCCATATCCCTTCTGCCACCGACAGTCACGAAAAAAACGAAATCTCGCACGCCGGACTTTTATCCCAATGACATCTTACACAGGCATTTCGTGTACACGCAGACAGACGAACAAGTCATTGAACCGCACGTCGGCCGACGGCACGTAAGCTTCATCCCCGTATCTGCCGACATCCTGATTTCCGTTTCTGCCCCGTAAACAGGCCACAATAAGAGAAAAAACGAAGAGAGAACCTCGTTTTTTCCACCGCAACAAGACCTTTCCACCTCCGTTTCAACACACCGCTGCACTGACAAGAGGAGAAAAAAAGTGTTTCTTCAAGAGACCGAAAAACCAATCTCTTGAGATTGAAATACATATATACAGAAAAAGGCCGCATATATGCAGCCTAAAACTTATATTTATTCAAAACTCGCGTTTTTCCACCCCATTATATCCGGTTTTCACTTCACAGAAAAAAGGAAAAAGCTATCATCCTGCAATAAAACAAGAAACAAACGAGACAATTTGCCAGGTCTTGTTTTCCTCGGAACAAACCGGACATCCCCGAAAGCCCAAACGGACTGTGCCGGAAAACCCATACAAGCCTTCCGGCACAGCCCTATCGGATATTTCTTATCAGAAATAAAAACCTAATCCTAACTTCAAGCCGACCTTGCTTCCGTCCGAGAAGTCATTCAGGCTCATGTGGTAATATACCGCCGGCTCTATCGTGATGAAACGGTTCACGAAAAAGGCATACCCCACCTCGGGGCATAGCTGCACGTTGTTCACGCTCTTGGTGGCATGCTCATACTGCAAACCAAGGCCCATATAAATGCCGTTTTGCGTGAAATAATAACGCCCGCCTACTCCCATCTGGAAATGGTCGGTCCAACGCGTATGGTCGTACCCCAACTTTCCATAAAGCATCCACGCCTTCTGTATGAAATAACCTCCATTCAGCTCCAAACCGAAATTCAACTTCTCGTTGGAACTATAGGATAACCCCAAACTGGTGGTGGAAGCCGACACATACGTAGTCCCCTTCTCAAATTGTGCCTTCGCACCCATTGCCGCCATCATCAGCAGCAAGGACAGCATTAACTTTCTCATATTATCTTTTTTCTTGATTAATATTCATATCATGTTCTTGTTTATCCGCCAATTTTTCACGCCGCCGGTAAAGATACCACAACGCCACCAGTATCACGGCATTTAAGGCCATCGTAGCCCAAATATGCCGGCTGCCCATATCCGTACGGGGGATGAAATAGGCATACACCGCTACGGAATATAAAGTAAATCCCAACAAGATAACGGTGGATTTCCGGAACCGTCTTCTTTTCATACCCTTGTCTTTTTAAATTGTAAATACCATTTCATGAACATTCCTAATAAGAGTGCGGCCACCCCTCCCCCGACTGCGCAACCCAACACGTAGGACAACCCGAATCCTTCGGGAGCCACCAGTATATAGGTCGTACAGACAGCCGTCATGAACAATGCCGGAAACAGGGTCACATAAAACGTCTTTCCTTTCCGCGCAAGCCATACGGTAACCGCCCATAACGTAAAGATAGACAAAGTTTGATTAAACCACGCAAAATAGCGCCACAATATATCAAAGTTGATATTCATTAACACTGCGGCGATGACAAACAAAGGCAATGAAATCATCAAGCGGCGCAAAATGGTGTCTTGCCTGTAATGCAGGAAATCGGAGGCTATCAGGCGTGCGCACCGGAAGGCCGTGTCGCCCGAAGTTATGGGAGCCGCCACCACACCGAGTATCGCCAACACGGCACCGGCCGTCCCCATCCAATCCTGGCAAATGGCATTGACCACAATGGCGGGATTGGATTTTCCCGACGGTGACATCAGTTCGGCCAACGCCTCATAACTGCCTGCAAACTTAATGGCCGCAGCCGCCCATATCAAAGCCACCACACCCTCGGTTATCATAGCACCGTAGAACACGCGCCGCCCCAATTTCTCGTTCTTCATGCAACGCGCCATCATCGGGCTTTGGGTGGCATGAAAACCGCTGATAGCCCCGCAGGCTATCGTAATGAAAAGCATGGGAAATATGGAAAGGTTCTTATCGGGATGATGGCTCTCGAAAGCCGACGTAATCTCGGGCATCCAACCGTCGTGGGTGAAAATGCCGACCAACACACCGACAGCCATAAACAACAAGGCCACACCGAAAAGGGGGTAGATACGTCCGATAAGGGTATCGATGGGCAACAAAGTAGCCAACACGTAATACACGAAAATCACAACGCTCCAAAACAAAGCGGAACCCCATGCGCCCCAGTCCCCGGTCATGGAAGCCAACAACCCGGCGGGCGTGGTGACAAATACCGTGCCGACCAAGACCATCAGAATCAGGGAAAAGACTCGCATCACCAGGCGGATGCCCGCCCCCAGTTCGTCGCCCACCACTTCGGGCAGACTGGCTCCGTTCTTCCGCAGGGAAATCATGCCGGACAGGTAGTCGTGCACCGCCCCTCCGAATATGCATCCGAACACGATCCACAGATAAGCCGCTGGCCCGTAAAGGATACCTAAAATCGCACCGAATATAGGTCCCGTCCCGGCAATGTTCAGAAACTGGATGAGATAGACTTTCCACGTAGGCATCGGTGTGTAATCCACACCGTCGGCCATCGTATAACAAGGTGTCTTTCGGGAGGCATCCACCCCGAATACTCTTTCGACAAAGGCACCGTAGACGATATAGCCCAACACCAGTAGCACCAATGCCGTAGTGAATGTTATCATATCAGGTTATCAATTAAATCACGCAAAAATAATAAATTGTATCGTAAACCATGGCATTTGTCCCCGAAACTTTCATTTTATACCCCGAAAAGCTTAACTTTGCACCTGATAAAGCTGCATACACCTACATGAAAAGATATATCTTCTCCTTATATATATGTGTCACCGGCTGCCTGGCAGCAATGGCCACGCAACGTTTCGATTCACTCTCCTCCCCAAAACGGGAAACCCGGGCCGTGTGGTTGACCACGTTCAGCAGTTTGGACTGGCCGAAAAACAAAGCGGACTCCCCGGCCGGCATCAAGGCACAACAGGATGAACTGTGCCATATACTCGACCGGCTCAAAGAAGTGAACATCAACACCGTGCTGCTCCAGACCCGGGTGAGGGGAAGCGTCATCTACCCTTCGGCCATAGAGCCGTGGGATGGCTGCCTGACCGGCACCCCGGGACGTGCGCCGGGATACGACCCCTTGGCCTTTGCCATCCGGGAATGCCACAAACGAGGGATGGAGCTGCATGCGTGGCTTGTAGCCATACCTTGTTTCAAGGCATCCGCTGCCACACGCATGGGAAAACGTTCCGTACTGAAAACCCATCCCAAACTTTGCGTACGCCACGGAGACAGCTGGTATCTCGACCCAGGGCAACCGGAAACCGCCGACTATCTGGCTTCCCTCTGCCGTGAAATAGCAACGAACTACGACGTGGACGGCATCCATTTCGACTATATCCGTTATCCGGAAAACGCGGCGAAATTCAACGACGCCGCCTCTTACCGCAAATACGGCAAGAGGCAAAACAAGGCAGACTGGCGCCGCAGCAACATGACCCGTTGTGTACGGGCGATGTACCGGACCGTGAAAGCAGCCAAGCCCTGGGTCAAGGTCAGCTCCTCGCCCGTGGGCAAGTTCAGCGACCTGAGCCGCTATCCGTCCTATAACTGGAATGCCTACTCTGCCGTACATCAGGATGCACAGGGTTGGTTGCGTGAAGGAATACAAGACATGCTGTTCCCGATGATGTACTTCCGGGGCAATCATTTCTACCCTTTCGCCATCGACTGGAAAGAAAACGACTACGGCCGGCCGGTCGTCCCGGGATTGGGCATCTACTTCCTTAGTCCGGAAGAAAAGGACTGGCCGTTGGAGGATATTACCCGCGAGTTGTATTTCACACGCTCTTTAGACCTCGGGGGGCAGGCATTCTTCCGTTACGCGTATCTGAACGACAACCACAAAGGCTTGTTTGATTTCCTGAAAGACGTATATTACCCCTTCCCGGCCCTGCCATCGGCTTGTAACAGCCTGGACAGTATCCCGCCGGAACGTCCGGAAAATTTGCACAAAAGCCGGGAAGCGCAAACGTATGTGCTCCGATGGTCGCCGTCTGTCGATAACCGATGCGGAAAAGATGTGAGATACAACGTGTACGCTTCACGGACCTCTCCCGTGGACATCGCTTCCGCACGGAACCTTATCGCCGTGAATGTGGATTCTTGCAGCCTTCCCGTCAACGGGGAATTCTGCACCCTCAACGGCATCAGTTTCGCAGTAACGGCCATAGACCGTTTCGGAAATGAAAGCGAACCGGCACAGCTCCCGTCCGGATGGTCCGGCAGACCGGACTTCCCAAGGCGATTCCTTCCCCACGACTCGCAGACCTTGGACATCCCTGAACAGGACAGCCCTTACGTAGCGGTTGTAGACGCGTACGGGCGTATCGTCAGTACGGCACCTTACAGCCGCCGTGTCCGTATCGGGCATTTAGCCAAAGGGCTGTATGAAATCAGGACCTTGGCCAAGAAAGGACGCTCAAAGCACATCGGATATTTTATCAAATAAATTCGACCGTCTTATGAAAACAGTCAGACTTATCACCTGTGACGGAGCCTTTCAAGCCCGTTTGATTCAGGGGGCGTTGGAAAACGAAGGCATCGCCTCCGTCCTGCACAACGAAAACACGTCCAACATCCTGCGCGGATTCACTCCCACGATTTCCGGAGTGGATATTTTCGTGTATGAAGACGACTATGAACGTGCCATGGCCCTGCTCGAACGCAACCAGATGATACCGGAACAATTAAAATACTGTCCCTGCTGCCATTCGCCCCACATCAAGTTCGTATTGAAAAAGTCTCATAGTTTCAGGGCGTTCATGGCCGCCATATTCAGTATCCTGGCCGGCGCACCTCCGGGCACGACGCATTGGGAATATGTATGCAAAGACTGTGGGGCGCATTTTGAAACGCCCACAGCACGACAAAGGAAAGAGACACAAGACACCACCACACCCGACACAAAATGAACATCAGACCTGCACAATCCTCCGATATGCCCGGCATCATGGGCATATTCGACCACGCCCGAAAATTTATGAGAGCTAACGGCAACCCTCACCAATGGACAGACGGTTATCCTTCGGAAGAGCTCATAGAAACGGAAATCCGCCACGGACACTGCTTCGTCTGCGAAAACGAAACGGACGGCATGGTAGCCACATTTTGCTTTTCGGTGGGAAACGACCCTACCTATTCCCATATCGAAGGGAAATGGCTGAACGAGGCGCCATACGGTGTGATTCACCGCCTGGCATCCAACGGAAAGGCCAAAGGCGTCGCCCGGCAATGCATCGCATGGTGTTTTGCCCAGCACCACAATTTACGCGCAGACACCCACGCAGACAACCTCATCATGCAAAAGCTACTGAAGGCCAACGGATTCCATGAATGCGGCATCATCTACACCCGCGAGTCGCCGCGCATCGCTTATCAAAAGGTCACGGATGCCGCTCCATCCGGACTCCAAGCATAACGCCGCATATCCACGTTTCCGTTTCTTCTGAAAGCCACACCTTCGGCTTCCAACAATGCCTTCTGTTCCGGCCAGGACGGGACAAGCCGTCCACAGCCATTCACCACCCGGTGGCAGGGAAGGCCGAGCGCATCCGGTACGTTACGCAAAGCCCTACCGACCCAACGGGCATGTTGGGGAAAGCCGACCAAAACGGCAATTTGCTTATAGGTTGCCACCCGACCGACCGGAATCTCTTTCACGATGCCATACACATCCTGATAAAAAAGGGAAGCATCTACCATGCCATCTGCAACTGTTATCTGATATTATCTGATGTTTCACTCTCACAATAAAGTGTACGATACAGCATCCACGTCCCTGCTGTTCGTTCCCACCATGAAGGTGAAGTCGCCTTTCTCCACCACAAAATTCATCCGATTGTCGTAAAAGCCTAATTGCTCATCGGTAATATCAAACACGACCTCCTTGCCCTCTCCTGGCTTCAAGGCTATTTTCTCAAAGCCCTTCAGTTCTTTGACCGGACGGGTTATAGAGGCAGACTCATCCCTCACATACAATTGTACGACCTCCTCTCCCTCATAACGTCCAGTGTTCTTCACTTCCACTCTCACACGGGCGTGCACCTTCCCGCCATCGCCCGGAAGCACCTTTAGGGCCGAATACTCAAAAGTGGTATAAGACAGGCCGAACGCAAAAGGGAAGGCCGGTTCGGAAGGTATGTCAATGTACTTGGCACACCACCCGCTGCTCGCATAAGGACGTCCCGTACTCTTATATTGGTAATACAAAGGAAGCTGTCCCTGATGCGTAGGAAAGGTCATCGGCAATTTACCGGAAGGATTATAATCTCCCCACAACACGTTGCAAATGGCCGGTCCGGCCTCGCTACCCAACCACCACGTACACAAAATAGCCGGAGCCTGCTGACGCACCTCGTTGAAAATCACGGGGCGACCGCACATCATCAATACAATCACCGGCTTACCCGCCTTTACCAATTCCGTCACCAACCGCTGCTGCTGTTCCGGAATGGATATGTTTCCTTTAGAAGTCATCTCTCCACTTTCCCAAGCACGCTCGCCCATGGCCACGACAACAACATCAGCACGTCGGGCAGCCTTTAGCGTTCCTTTTAAATCCTTAATTTCATTACTTTCCAAATCATAGCCCTCGTGAAAGTCTACTTCCACACCACGCTTTTGCATGGCTTCGTAAAGTGTTACCACCTTACTCTCGTCGGCACACGTCCATGAGCCGCACATGTCTTTCTGCGACTTTGACAAACCACCAATCAACGCCACGCGCCTCACCGATGAAGCCAAAGGCAACACTGCCCCCTCGTTCTTGAGCAACACCACAGAGCGCTCTGCCATATAGCGTGCCTCCCGGCGCGACCGTTCCGACCCGATGACGGTACGCTCCCGTTCTTCATTGCAATAACGGAAAGGGTCGTCAAACAAACCCAACTTATATTTCTGTTCCAAAATACGGCGGACAGCATCGTCCAACAAAGCCTCCGGCACTTTCTTTTCTCGAACCAGATCCGCCAAGTTCCGGGCATAACATTCCGACACCATCTCCATATCCAAACCTGCCGTGATGGCCTTGTTGGCGGCTTCCTTCTGATCCTTGGCATAACGATGGTTCACCATCTCTCCCACAGAACCCCAATCGGACACAACAAATCCTTGGAAACCCCACTTTTCTTTCAAGAGACCACGCAGCAAATCTTCGTTACCGGTACACGGGCGATTCTCGAAATCATTGAACGCACTCATGACCGTGCCCGCTCCGGCTTCTACACCAGCCTTGTAGGGCGGCATATAGAAATTGGCAAAATGCCCCCAAGACATGTCCACACTGTTATAATCCTTTCCGGCCACCGCCGCACCGTAACCCACAAAATGCTTGATACAAGCCAAAATCGTACTGTCGGCCGACAAGTCGTCACCTTGCAAACCACGTACACGGGCAGCGGCCACTTTGGCACCATAATACGGATCTTCGCCCGCCCCCTCCATGACACGTCCCCAACGGGCATCCCAACTGATATCCACCATCGGGGCAAACGTCCAATGCAGCCCGGCTGCCGCAGCCTCCCGTGCGGAACACCGCGCCCCCATCTTGATAGCCTCCAAATCGAAACTTGCCGCCTCAGCCAATGGCAACGGGAAGCCGGTGCGAAAACCATGTATCACATCCAATCCGAAAAGCAAAGGAATCTTCAAACGGGATTTCATCGCCGCTTCCTGATATTTACGGGTCTCTGCCGCACCGGACACGTTCAGCATGGAACCCAACAAACCTCTACTGATATCCGTCGTACGGCTCAACTGTGTATTATCCGGCCCCGTGGCAAAACCTCCTGCACACTGGCTCAACTGTCCAATCTTCTCTTCCAACGTCATCTTCTTCAAAAGGGAAGATACAAAACGGTTCATACTCTCATCATCCTCTGCCGCACGCAGCCCTGAAGGCCATAAAAGCCCAACACAACATATTGTATAAAAAAGAGTTTTCATATCATTTTGTCATTATATACACACTATCTATAAAAATATTGAAGAAAGAATGGTTCACCGTATTCCCACGAAAATAAAAATCTTTTTGTCCACGATAAATTCATGTTTTACCCCCGTCCCTCCCTCCTTTGGGAAACACCCACAACGCCGCCCGGTAATGTACGGACGGGGACACCGGAGCCAACGGCAGATATCCCCTAAGCAACTTTCCTCCGGACAAGCGTAACGAGTGCGTTTCTTCACATCGGCAGTGCTCCGACCACAACCGCCCCGCTTCCTTCTCATAGTCTATCACAAAACGCGCTTCCGAAGAGGGAGCCAGGAAAGAAGCCAAATCGACAGAAACTTGTCCCATCGTGCGGCGCAAGTTGATTTCCACACAAGGATGCACACACAGGTATTCGGCCCCCGGTACACGGCACAACATCATATCCACACCCAGGTGGCCGCTGTAGCCGTTGCCCAACCAACCTGCCAAATATTGCGTAACGGCCCTTTTCAACGTCTGCCATAAAGGCAAAGGAACCCTATCGGTCAACCAACGCACCTTATCCTCTTCGGAAGCCACCCAATTCCCGGCATACGTGCCGCGTGCGGTGGTCAGGAAAACCGAAAGCCCTGTATACCTCACGATTCCGGTACCGTCGGCATAAAATTCCATGGCAAAATCCGACACCTTATCATATACAGGCTCTACGATTACCCCGCCTTGTTCACGAAGCTGACGCAGACACCAACCCGAAAGCGGCGGCGCATAACCTCCCCGCCCCAAACGCAAGCCCTTTCCGCTGCCCGACCACGGCGCCTTCAATAGGGTTTCGGGATATTGCCGCATCCTTCGGATGATGTCCTGTTCGCCGGTACAGTAATAAGAAACGCCACAAAGCCTATCCCTCCACTCCTGCCCCAAATCCGAATCGGGGCTGCATAAATAAGCCAACATGTCCACGGCATGACGGCGGTTCGACAGCTCACGGTAACGCGCCAAACGCGCTTCATCGGGCAAACGGCTTCTGTCCGCACCGCCCGTCAACAGACGTTGCACCATCAATGGGCTCCATCCCCAAGGGGCGACGTCGGCATCCGAAGGCAAGCCGTCGCGCCCGACCCATCTCACTTCCGGACAAATCCCGCCGGTTCCTTCCGCCCAACACCGGGCAACCTCCACCGAGTCCACGCACACGGCATCCCCCGTCTGCGCCCACCATACGGGCAATGCCGAAAGGTCGTCGGCCATCTTCCGTGCCGAAGCCGGGGGGATGAAATACGGACTGGGGCAGGCCAACGCCAGGTCGTTCTCGGGATTGAATATATGCAAGGTCATGGAGGAGAATGAAGAACAAGACCCGGACTTTTACTTCCCGGCCGGCAAAACGCCCTCCGAGGTCATCAGCACGCGCCGCATCGTGCCGTCGGCATTATAATATAAATAATCGGCACATACGCTCCGGCTGCACGATGTCCCACCCTTCAAGGCACCGTTGTGATAAAAAAAGTACCACCTGCCTTTATATTCCTGAATAGCCTGATGGTTTGAGCTGCTATTCCCGGCCCATTCGTTCAGAATGCCCTGATAAACCCAAGGCCCCTCTATATCGTCGGCCATGGCGTAAGCGATACGCTCGGGAAAACCGCTGGCATAAGATAGGTAATACTTATCACCGCGCTTGTGAATCCAAGGAGCTTCTTCAAACACAAACCCCTCGAAGTTCACTTGGCGGATTTCCCCCTCGATTTCAACCATGTTTTCTTTCAGCCGTGCATAATAGCATTCCCCGTTGCCCCAGAATATCCAAGCCTGCCCGTCGTCGTCAATCAAAACTGTCGGGTCGATGCAAGCCCACTGTTTCTGAGACGCGAAACAATCGGCCACGGTCAACAAGGGTTTGCCCAACGCATCTTTATAAGGGCCTTCCGGACGGTCGGACACAGCCACCCCGATACCCGTATGGTCGGTACTGACATACCAGTAAAACTTCCCGTTCCTTTCCACCACCTTGCGAAGCGTATGCAATTCCCGAAGACCACTTGAACTCGTCCGCGCGCAACGGTACGGGATATTCCCGATAGTGTTCTAAATCCGTCGTAGCGAACACGCACCAATTCTCCATGTGCGTACGTTGCTGGTTGCCCTCAAAATCTTCGCCCGCAAAAATCCAAAGCGTATCCTTATAAACCAGGGTTGCCGGGTCGGCTGTATATTTATGCCGCACCACGGGATTTCCTTCCGCTTTCCATTCATATACTTGCGCCCGTACGGCTGAAAGCAGCCAAAAGGATGCCAAAAATACAGAAATAAGTCTCATTTTTCGAATTGTTTTTTAATTCCACATTTAAATTTATCCGACAAATATAACGCTTTACTTCCACTCCACCTATAATCTACCCTACATTTCACCCCACAAACACTTCCCCGCCCCCATTATCGCAAAATCCGCCTTTTTGAAACCAATCTTCCATTACATGCAACAAGAGAAACAGTCCTTCCTGAAAAAAGAGCCTACTTTTGCCCTGTCAAATATCAAACATCAATCAAAGAAACATGAGAAAAAACGTTCTTATCTTAGCTTGCATCTCCATCTTGTCTTTCACAAGTTGCACTTCACAAAAAACGCAGGACTACACCGCCTATCTGTTTGCTTACTTTGAAGGTTCGGGCGAACTGATGGCACAAGAACAACTGAGATTTGCTGTGAGTGCGGATGCCGTACACTGGAAAGCCCTGAACGGGAACCGCCCCGTCATCCCATCGGACGAAATATCCCAAACGGGGGGCATACGCGACCCGCACATCCTGCGCGGAGAAGACGGGCATACCTTTTATATCACGGCCACAGACATGTTCACCCGAAAGAACGGTTGGGAATACAATCCCGGCATCGTCTTGCTCAAATCCGGCAACCTGACCGATTGGACACACGGCATCGTCGACTTGGAAAAATCCTATCCCGAGAAGTTCGCCCACATCAAATGGGTGTGGGCACCCCAAACCATTTACGATTCCGAAGCACGGAAATACTTAGTCTACTTCACCGTACGCTTCGAATACGACACCGCCCTCAATTTCTATTGCGCATACGCCAACGAAGATTTCACGGCATTTGAAAATGAGCCCCAACTAATGTTCGCCCCCAAATACGGTGCCATAGACGGCGACATCATCCATAAAGACGGCACCTATCATTTCTTCTATAAAGGAAACACCAAAGACCGGAACGGCAAAGAACTGAAAAGCGGCATACAGCAAGCCACGGCCCCGTCATTGCGCGGCCCGTGGAAAGAACATTTCGCATATCTCGACGCGTATGCCGGAACCCGCACGCACGTGGAAGGCTCCAGCATATTCAAACTGAACGATTCGGACGAATACATCCTGATGTACGACCTTTACAGCAGCGGACGCTATGAATTCCAACGCAGCAAGGACCTCATCCATTTCAGTTCCAAACCGGAAACCTTCGTCAAAGACTTCCATCCGCGCCATGGTTCCGTCATCGGCATCACCCGCGAAGAGGCCACCCGTCTGGACCAAAGATGGGGAGGAGCTCCAGAAGAAGCCAAACAGTAAAAAACCAAATCCATTACCTAATCTCCATTTCAGATGCGGCAAACGGCAAAATCCTTTCCCTTTAGGACGTACCCGTTTGCCGCTTAAAAAGTCCTTCCGACAAGCGGAATAAGAAGCACAGGAAACTTCCTAATAAACAAATGAAAGGACATACCCCCTTTTTACCGACAAAACGTAAGTTCCACGGACTTTCTCCGAATGAGACGCTCCATGTTCCGGCTACGTTCCATGTTGTTTTCACCCCTTTTTCAGATACATAAATTCACATTTCAACCTTGTTTTTAGACTTTTTTCGGCTTAAACGCATTTCAATCACAGCCGAATGATTTTTCGTTCGGCTGAGAAAACATTTTTTTTGTCCTCGTGATGGGGCATCCTTCTCCGCATGCGAGTGGAGAAAAGCCCTGAAAACAGAAAAAAAATATGCCCACATGGCTCGTTTTTCTCCTAAACGAGACGCGTCGGACTGCAAAAAACGAATGACAGGATGCCCTACGGAGTCCGTTTCATGCTTCCACGAATCCCGCCCCCGCACGCACGTCGTGCCTGCATGCCGTGCATCTTGAAAGCCCGACAGGCCGAAGGGAGTTCAAAATGTCATCCCCCCGGCGCGCGAGAATCGCGTATTTCCGCACTTCCCCGCCTTCAGCCCCAAATGACGCATTCCTACAAGGCCGAAATTGACAATTTGACAATCTGGATGCTTCGAATAAGAAAATGAAGAAAAAACAAAGATTTTGCCAACCCGACTTTGCACTTTTGCGGTTTTACACTATCTTTGCATATTGTATCAAGCACCAAAGGATGGAGTCTTTTTTCAGAACACATGCGTACCTTGTGGAGCACACCCACGCTCCTGTCCGTCGCGCCCTCATGGACGAGATAGACTGGAACGACCGTCTGATTGGCATTAAAGGTACACGCGGAGTAGGAAAGACCACTTTCCTCCTGCAATATGCCAAAGAACACTTCCACGTGGAAGACCGGAAATGCCTCTACATCAATCTGAACAATTTCTATTTTCAGGGCAAGGGCATTGCCGAATTCGCCACAGAGTTCTACGAAGGCGGAGGAAAAGTATTGCTGATCGACCAGGTGTTCAAACAACCGGACTGGAGCACGGACCTGCGCAAATGCTACGACACGCTGCCGGGGCTGAAAATCGTATTCACCGGTTCGTCCGTCATGCGGCTGAAGACGGAAAACCCGGAACTGAACGGCCTGGTGAAATCATACAACCTGAGAGGTTTCTCTTTCCGCGAGTTTCTCAACTTGCAGACGGGCAACGACTTCCCGTCTTATACGCTCGACGAAATCCTGAACCGTCATGAACAAATCGTACGCAGCATCCTGCCTAAAGCCAGTCCGCTGAAGTTCTTCCAAGACTATCTGCACCACGGTTTCTACCCGTTCTTCTTAGAAAAGCGGAATTTCTCCGAAAACCTGCTCAAGACCATGAACATGATGCTCGAAGTGGACATCTTGCTCATCAAACAAATAGAGCTGAAATATTTGGCGAAAATCAAAAAATTACTATATTTGCTCGCGATAGACAGCCCGGTGGCTCCCAACGTCAGCCAGTTGGCAGAGGACATCCACACGTCGCGGGCCACGGTAATGAACTACATCAAGTATCTGGCCGACGCGCGGCTCATCAACATGATTTATCCGAAAGGGGAAACCTTTCCCAAAAAACCGGCCCGGATCATGATGCACAACAGCAACTTGATGTACGTCATCTACCCGTGCCGCTTGGAAGAGCAGGACATCCTGGAGACTTTCTTCCAAAACACGATGTGGAAAGACCATAAACTGAACAAGGGGGAAAAGGGCACTTCGTTCCTGGTGGACGAAAACCTGAAGTTCAAAATCTGCCCCAACGAAGAACGACGGCGGAACGCCGAAACGATATATGCCCGGCATAAGATAGAAATAGGGCACGGGAACGAAATACCGATATGGTTGTTCGGATTCCTATATTAAGTTGAATATAAAGAAATTGTAGTTTAATCTCGTAATATTAATCATTATTATGGCAAAAGAAAAAAAGTTTATCACTTGTGATGGTAACCAGGCCGCAGCGCATATCTCGTATATGTTCTCGGAAGTTGCAGCCATCTATCCCATCACCCCGTCGTCGACCATGGCAGAATACGTGGACGAATGGGCAGCACAGGGCCGTAAGAACATCTTCGGCGAAACAGTGTTGGTACAAGAAATGCAGTCGGAAGGCGGTGCCGCCGGAGCCGTCCACGGTTCGTTGCAGGCCGGTGCGCTGACCACGACTTACACGGCATCCCAAGGTTTGTTGCTGATGATTCCGAACATGTACAAGATTGCAGGCGAACTGCTGCCTTGCGTGTTCCACGTGTCGGCCCGTACCTTGGCTTCTCATTCACTGTGTATCTTCGGCGACCATCAGGACGTCATGTCTTGCCGTCAGACCGGTTTCGCCATGTTGTGCGAAGGTTCCGTACAGGAAGTGATGGATTTGGCCGGCGTGGCACACTTGTCTACCATCAAGAGCCGCGTGCCGTTCCTGAACTTCTTCGACGGATTCCGTACGTCTCACGAAATCCAGAAGATTGAAATGCTGGAGAACGACGACCTCGCTCCCTTGGTAGACCAGGAGGCCTTGAAGGAGTTCCGCAGCCGTGCTCTGTCGCCCGAACATCCGGTAGCACGCGGTATGGCCGAAAACCCCGACACGTTCTTCACTCACCGTGAATCTTGCAATAATTACTACGACGCAGTTCCCGCCATCGTAGAGGACTACATGAACAAGGTGTCTGAAATCACCGGCCGCAAGTACGGTCTGTTCTCTTACTACGGTGCCGCAGACGCTGAACGCGTCATCATCGCCATGGGTTCCGTGACCGAAGCCATCCGCGAAACCATCGACTACCTGACCGCACAGGGCGAGAAGGTGGGCTTGGTAGCCGTTCACCTGTACCGTCCGTTCTCGGCCAAACATTTCTTGGCTGCCGTTCCGGCCACAGCCAAGACTATTGCCGTACTGGACCGCACGAAAGAACCGGGTGCCAACGGCGAACCGCTGTATCTGGATGTCAAGGAATGCTTCTACGGCAAGGAAAACGCCCCGGTTATCGTAGGCGGACGTTATGGCCTCGGGTCTAACGACACTACTCCGGCACAAATCTTGGCCGTATACGAGAATCTGGCTCTTCCGGAACCGAAAAACCAGTTCACCCTCGGCATCGTGGACGACGTGACGTTCACTTCGCTTCCTCAGAAAGAAGAGGTGGCCATGGGCGGCGAAGGCATGTTCGAAGCCAAGTTCTACGGCTTGGGTGCCGACGGTACGGTGGGTGCCAACAAGAACTCCGTGAAGATTATCGGCGACAACACCAACAAGCACTGCCAGGCTTACTTCTCTTACGACTCTAAGAAGTCCGGTGGTTTCACGTGCTCTCACTTGCGTTTCGGAGATTCTCCCATCCGCTCCACTTACTTGGTGAACACGCCTAACTTCGTGGCTTGCCACGTTCAGGCTTATCTCCACATGTACGATGTGACCCGTGGATTGAAGAAGAACGGTACGTTCTTGCTCAACACCATCTGGGAAGGCGAGGAACTGGCCAAGAACCTGCCGAACAAGGTAAAGGCTTACTTTGCCAAGAACAATATTAAGGTATATTACATCAACGCCACCAAGATTGCACAGGAAATCGGGTTGGGCAACCGTACCAACACCATCCTCCAGTCTGCATTCTTCCGTATCACCGGCGTAATCCCGGTAGACCTCGCTGTTGAACAAATGAAGAAGTTCATCGTGAAGTCCTACGGCAAGAAGGGTGAAGACGTGGTGAACAAGAACTATGCTGCCGTAGACCGTGGCGGTGAATACAAGGAACTGGCCGTAGACCCGGCATGGGCCACACTCGAAGCCGATGCTGCTCCGGCCAACAACGACCCTGCATTCATCAACGAAGTGGTTCGTCCTATCAATGCACAGGACGGCGACTTGCTGAAAGTTTCCGCATTCAAGGGCATCGAGGACGGTACTTGGCCGCAAGGTACGGCCGCATACGAGAAACGCGGTGTGGCAGCCTTCGTTCCGACATGGAACCCCGACAACTGTATCCAGTGCAACAAGTGCGCATACGTTTGTCCCCACGCTGCCATCCGTCCGTTCGTCCTTGATGCTGAGGAAATGAAGGGCTTCAACGCTCCGGTCATCGAAATGAAGGCTCCGGCAGCCATGAAAGGCATGAATTTCCGCATCCAGGTGAGCGTGATGGACTGCTTGGGTTGTGGCAACTGTGCCGACGTATGTCCGGGCAACCCGAAATTGGGCAAGGCGCTTACAATGGTTCCGTTGGAACAGGAACTCGATGAAGCTCCGAATTGGGAATACTGCGTGAAGAACGTGAAGAGCAAACAAGACTTGGTAGACATCAAGAGCAACGTGAAGAACTCGCAGTTCGCACAGCCGTTGTTCGAGTTCTCCGGTGCATGTTCTGGTTGCGGTGAAACTCCGTACGTGAAGTTGATTTCACAACTGTTCGGCGACCGTGAAATCGTAGCCAACGCCACCGGTTGTTCTTCCATCTACTCCGGTTCCATCCCTTCTACGCCTTATACGACCAACGCCAAAGGTCAAGGTCCGGCATGGGCCAACTCTTTGTTCGAGGACTTCTGCGAATTCGGCCTCGGTATGGCATTGGCCAACAAGAAGATGCGTGCACGTATCGAAGAGCTGCTCAAGGGTGCCATCGCTGCCGATGAGACTCCGGCCGACTTCAAGGCTGCCGCTCAGGAATGGCTCGAAGGCAAGGACGACGCAGATGCCAGCAAGGCCGCTGCCGGGAAACTCGTCCCGATGATCGAGGCAGGCAAAGCTGCCGGTTGCCCGGCTTGCGCCAAACTGTCCGAACTGGCACACTATTTGGTAAAACGCAGCCAGTGGATCATCGGTGGTGACGGTGCTTCCTACGACATCGGCTACGGTGGTCTGGATCACGTCATCGCTTCGGGCGAAGATGTAAATATCCTCGTATTGGATACCGAAGTATATTCCAACACCGGTGGCCAGTCCTCCAAGGCAACCCCGCTCGGAGCCATTGCCAAGTTTGCCGCTTCCGGCAAGCGCGTACGCAAGAAAGACTTGGGTATGATTGCCACCACTTACGGTTACGTGTACGTGGCACAGATTGCCATGGGTGCCGACCAGGCACAGTGCCTGAAGGCCATCCGCGAAGCCGAGGCTTATCCCGGCCCGTCCATCATCATCGCTTACGCTCCTTGTATCAACCACGGTTTGAAGAAGGGCATGGGCAAGTCGCAGGCAGAGGAAGAAGCAGCCGTGAAGTGCGGTTACTGGCACTTGTGGCGTTTCAACCCGGCTTTGGAAGCCGAAGGCAAGAACCCGTTCTCGCTCGACTCCAAAGAGCCTGAATGGGATGCTTTCCAGGATTACCTGAAAGGCGAAGTCCGCTTTGCTTCCGTCATGAAGCAATACCCGGCTGAAGCCGCCGACCTCTTCAACGCTTGCGAGGATATGGCCAAGAAGCGTTACCAGAGCTACGTGCGCATGACCAAGATGGATTGGAGCGAATAAGCTTCTCCAATCAATCCATAGATGACAAAGGGAGTGTCGGCACATTCCGGCACTCCCTTTATTAATACCAATCAGAATACCGCCTTAATTTCATCGGTCGATTTAACCTTAATTTCAATGAATGATGAACAAAGCACTTTATCACTGCACAACCTACATGTTCCTCATCATCACCTTCATCACGGGAACATGCAAGCTCCAATCGCAAAACATAGGCCGATTCGAGCTGCCCCACTACGACCAACTCCCCAACAAGCAAATCAAAAAGATATTCCAAGATTCGGAAGGTTTTATATGGTATTGCACGGAAGATGGTTTATGCCGTGACGATGGTTACAACATTCAAATCTTCCGTTCCGACTTCAAGACACCGGACGTAATCAAACATAACCATATCACTTGTATCACCGAAGACCTTTCCGGAAAAATCTGGTTCGGCACCTTGCGGGGAGCTTATATCCTGGACAAAAACGACTACCTCATCACGCCCATAGAAGGCCACGGCTTCGACTTATGGAGCATTGATGAAATCAAAGCAACTTCCGACGGTTCGGTCTACATTGCCACCAACAATAAAGTGTACCGTTTCGATGCCCGTTCCGCCCAGCTCATCCACAGCTACGACATAGAATGGCAAGGCGTACCAAATAAAGTATCGTCTTTCTTCGAAGACCCTCAAACGCACAATCTATGGATTACATTACAAAAAGGCGGACTATGCCGGTTCGACAGGCAACAACAACGTTTCGTCCCCTTTTATTGGCCGTTCGATACTCCTCCCACCGCATTGGTACGGGACAAGAACAACCATTTCATTTGGCTCGCTACATACGGCAACGGGCTCTTCCGCTTCCGCCCCGATGCCCGGAACAGCAACAGCATTTATATCCCCATACGGGAAGGAGCCTTAGGAAGCCCTTCCGCAAAAATCATCTATAACTTGTTGCAAGACCCAACATCGGGTGACCTGTGGGCAGGAAGCGGCGACGGCTTGTGCCGCTACAAGACTTATCCTGACGGAAGCTTGGAACGATCAAGCACGCCACCATCCTTACAACTGGAAAACAAAGTCTTTGCGTCTGCTATATTTGACCATGAAAACAACCTATGGATTGCAGGAAGCAACCATAATTCCTTCATCCTTTCTTCTTTGGATTCCACCATCCAACGTTATAGCACGCAACTTCTCCAAAGGCACGGAATCCCCACCAACATGGATTTGCTGATACACGAAGACAGCCTCATCTGGTGCCTGAATAAGCAAAAACAGCTTTTCGCCTACTTTCCAAATAGCGGTAAAGTGTTCATCAGCAAACTGTCCCACAGACGAACCACCCCTCTACTTACGAAAGTACGCAACAGAAAAGGAATCTATTGCATCCTCAAAGACAACATCATAATCCGTCTTACATTTGAACACAATGGCATACAAGAAACCGAAATCGTGAATATGATTCCCTTTGCCGAAGCGGATGAACACATCCGCACACTTCACGAAGACGCATACGGACAACTCTGGATCGGTACTTCCCGGAATTTATACCGCTACTCCCTGTCAAACCACAAATTGGAAAAAATGTGGGCTTCCGCACCTATGGTAAATGACATCATCACGGACGGACGCACCGTATTCATCGCCACCGAAAACAACGGGCTGCTCGTCATAGATGGCCAAGGAACAAAAAAAAGAATAAAAATAGCCGGAAATTGCCTTGGATTAGCCCTGCTACCGGGAAAAATCCTTTGGATCAGCACGGCCAAAGGCAACATACTCCATTACGACCTGCAACGCAATACCCTGCATCCCATGGATCAGGCATGCGGCCTGGACGGCAACAGCATCTATGGCATCACGACCGACCGTGAAGGGAAACTATGGATTCTCACCCGGCAAACCGTCACGATATTCACTCCGGGCGAACAGACTTTCAGCACCTTACGGGCATCCTCTCCCCACATCAATATGGAAAACTTCCTTTGCATGTACAAAGATAGCAACGATTGTTTCCATATCGGAGGCACAAACGGTTATTTGACAGTCCGAGCGGATGCCTTCTTAGACCAACAAAAAGAAAAAGAGTTTCTTCCCTGTCTTACAACCGTCACGGTCAACTCCAAGACAAGACCGGTTTCCTCGGCTACAACGACTTTGGAACTCCCGTCTTCCGCACAAGACCTCACGTTATACCTTTCCACGTTCACGCCCCTGCACAGCCAGAATATCCGCTTTGCGTTCCGGCACACCGGTCGCCACGAAGAGTGGAACATCCTGCCGCAAGGGCAAAACAGTATCCATCTGTCGCAACTCTCCAAGGGAGACAACAGTCTCGAAATCAAATCTACAGATGCCAACGGGCATTGGAATGAGGCACAAGTCCAAACCTTACATATCTACCGTGCACCGTGGTGGTACGAAACTTATGCTGCGTATTTCCTGTACGTTCTGGGAGTCGTGGCCGTGCTTTTCATTTTGATCCGCCATGTGCTGAAACGCCAACAAGCCCAAAACCAACTGGCAGCCCAGAAACAACTGGAAGAGATGAAATACAGGTTCTTCACCAATATCAGCCACGAACTGCGCACACCACTGACGCTTATCATCGCGCCATTGGAAAGCCTATTGAAAAAGGAAGAGAATCCCGACACCAGAAAGCAACTGAAAACCATCGACCGGAATGCCCACAACCTTCTTTCGTTAGTCAACCAACTACTTGATTTCAGGAGAATCGAGATGAAAGGTGAAACATTGGCTTTAGAAACTTTCAACCTGAAGGATATGCTATCGCGTATTTATGAAAGTTTCCTTCCCATGTCTGAAGAAAAGAATATCCGTTTTGACTTTCATTGCCATCCAGAAACCTTTCTTATCACTGCGGACAGCCCCAAAATAGAAAAGGTGGTGAATAACTTGTTGTCCAACGCATTCAAATTCACCCCTCAGGGAGGACACGTAACCTTAAAAGCCTATCCGGAACCCTCAGACGGGAGAGAGATGGCCGTCATACAAGTTGAGGATGACGGTATCGGCATACCGGCAGAAGAGCAGGAACATATATTCGAACGATTCCATCAGGCGAACTCCCATAAGGACAATACAGGAAGCGGCATAGGACTGAATGTCGCCAAAGAGTATGTCCAACTGCACAACGGAAAAATCGAAGTATCAAGCGTTCCCGGAAAAGGAAGCTGTTTTACCGTCCGTATTCCCGTAGGAAAAATTAGCCATGTAGCCTCCGAGCTTCTCCCCAAAGTTCCGCAACAGGAGAATCCGGTGGACAATTCCCCTTTGCCCGTCGGTTCCATCGTCCTTCCTACAATATTATTGGTAGAGGACAACGATGAATTCCGTCATTATTTGCAAGAGGAACTAAGCCGCCACTTTACCGTATTAGAGGCTTCGGACGGAGAAGAAGGCGAGACCGTGGCCTTGCAACAAAAACCAGACATCATCATCACCGATTTGATGATGCCTAAAATGGACGGCATTGAACTTTGCAAACGAATCAAACACAACATCGAGGTATCCCATATTCCCGTCATATTACTCACGGCCAGTGCCAGTGTGGAGAATGAAGAGCGGGGTTACAAAGAAGGTGCGGACGCATATATGACCAAACCGTTCAAATGGGAAATCCTGACTGCCCGCATCCATAATCTTCTTGCGCAAAGGCGGCAACAACAAAACGAGTTTAAACAAAACACCGCAGCCGAGGCCAAGGACGTTACCATATCACCGGCCGATGAAGATTTCCTGAACAAGGCATTACGGTTCGTAGAAAAGAACATGGACAACTCCGAATATTCCGTAGATGAACTTAGTGACGACATGGCCATGAGCCGGGCAACCTTATTCCGCAAGATGCGTTCTGTTATCGGTATGTCTCCCACTGACTTCATAAGAAATACCAGATTGAAACGCGCCGCCCAACTGATTACGGAGGGACGCCTGTCCGTCACGGAAATCGCATATTCTGTAGGATACAGCAGTCCCGGCCATTTCACCAAATCATTCAAAAAAGAATTCGGCGTACTTCCTACTCAATACCACAAAACTTAAAAGAACAGTTCCTTTTTCATAGAACGTAGGTTGCATGGGCTTTCAAGATATATCAAAAAAAGCCGGAATGCAACCTACGTTCCATTCTTTGCAACGTAAATACCATTCATCCGCGCAAAAAATATAGAACTTTACAACGACAAAAATAAATTTTCATAAACTCTAAAGTTCAACAACAAGCGCACGATGAAAAAAACATTCTTCTTTCTATTCGTTACCATTGGATTCTCCCTACCCAACCACCTTATGGCGAACGAACCGGACTCGGCCTACGTCTTCGCATACGCAACCGATAAGAACGCCGGACGCAACGGCTTGCACTTCGCTTGGAGCACAGACCGGAACACATGGCACTCCATCGGTCCGGAACACACGTTCTTACGAAGCGAATATGCCAGCGGACGGCACGGTAAACGGATGTTATCACCTTATTTAATAAAGGGAAACGACGGGATGTGGCACTGCCTATGGAGCGTACATGAAGGATATGCCGTATTTGCCCATTGCACATCGACAGATTTAATCTCCTGGGGGCAACAGGCATTTCCAACTACAGGAAACACCGGTAATTGCATGAATCCTTCGGTTACATTCTCGCCCACCGGCCAAGACTATCTTATCACATGGAAAAGTCTACAGGCGGGAAACACGAAAACCTACAGTTGCCGCACGAAAGATTTCCGTACTTACAGTATTCCACAAGCGGAGAATGTCGCCGTCCCCCACCGACAACAGGTCACAATTAACGGAATCACAGAAAGCGGAACCCTCCACCGTGTGGCATGGAACGAAGTGGAAGCACTCATACAAGCCGACAAAATGGCAAAGTACAAAGCCATCCAAAATGCGGAACGGCTGGCCATCAACCCGGATCTTTTCAAAGATACCATCACACTGAACGTAACGCCACGCCCCGAAGAAAGCAAGAAAATCAGCGATATGCTCATCGGAGTTTTCTTTGAAGACATTAACTACGGGGCGGACGGAGGACTTTATGCCGAACTCGTGCAAAACCGCGATTTCGAATATTCTCCGAATGACATCGGTCGTGAAGAGAACTGGACGGCCACCAATTCGTGGAGCACGGACGGAGAAGGCCTTTCGTTTGACATAGATACCGTGGCTCCGTTGCATGCCCACAATCCCCATTATGCCGTTTTGGACATTAAAGAAAAAGGACATGGACTGGTCAACGACGGTTTCGACGGTATTCCCGTCAAGACCGGAGAGAAATACGACTTCTCGGTTTTTGCCCGCAGTACCAACAACAAGCGGGGAAAAATCATCGTAAGACTACTTGACGAAGACGGAAAAGTCATCGGCGAAGCCCGCACCGGCAAGATTTCCAAAACATGGAACAAGCTCTCGGCTGTGGTAGAGGCCACCGCCTCCACCGTAAACGGGCGCATCGAGGTTATCCCGAACATGGAAGGTAAAGTGGATTTGGATATGGTTTCACTCTTTCCTCAAAAGACATTCAAGAACCGGAAGAACGGCATGCGTGCCGATTTGGCCCAAGCCATCGCCGACATCCACCCCCGATTCGTCCGCTTCCCGGGAGGATGTGTGGCCCATGGCAACGGGTTGGACAATATATACCGTTGGGAAAACACCATCGGCCCATTGGAAGGCCGCAAACCCTTGTGCAACCTGTGGGGCTACCATCAAACCATGGGACTCGGCTATTATGAATATTTCCAATTCTGCGAGGATATCGGGGCGGAACCGCTGCCCGTCGTTGCAGCCGGTGTGTGTTGCCAAAACTCTTCCATCGGAGGCGCAGGTCAAATGGGCATCCCCATGGAAGAAATGCCGGAATATATAAAAAGCGTACTGAACCTCATCGAATGGGCCAACGGCGACCCGTCCGAAAGCCCATGGGCCAAGATGCGTGCGGAAGCCGGACACCCGAAGCCCTTCAACCTGAAATACCTCGGTGTGGGCAACGAAGACCTCATCACACCGGTATTTGAAGAACGTTTCACCATGATATTCAAGGCTATCAAAGAAAAGTATCCGGAAATACAAGTCGTAGGTACCTCAGGTCCCTTCAGCGAAGGCCCGGACTACGTGGAAGGATGGAAGATAGCCAGCAAGCTCGGTATCCCCCTCGTGGATGAGCATTACTACCAACCCGCAGGATGGTTCCTCAACAACCACGATTATTACGACCGCTACGACCGTTCCAAACCCAAGGTTTACCTCGGAGAATATGCCACACATATCCCAGGCAAAGGCAACAACATCGAGACCGCCTTATTGGAGGCTTACCACCTGATAGGTTGCGAACGAAACGGCGATATCGTCAGCATGACATCATACGCCCCGTTGTTGGCCAAAGACCGACGGACAAGATGGCGTCCCGACCTGATTTATTTCAACAACACGGAAGTCAAGCCCGGTACGAGTTATTACACTCAACTCCTCTTCGGTCAAAACTCAGGGAATGAATATATTCCTTCCGTACTCACTCTGTCGGATAACCGTGACGATGTACGCAAACGCATCGGCATATCAGTAGTGAAAGACAGTCTTAGCCAAGACTTCATACTAAAAATCGTCAACCTCCTTCCGGTCAAGGTACAGGCATCCATAGACCTTGCCCCCTTGGGCATCTCCGGGAAACAGGATGCCACGAAAACCGTGTTGAGCGGTATGCCGAACGACTGGAAGGCTCGCCCTGAAACTTCGTCTATCGCCATAGAACCTCAATACAGGGATGAACTGCCGGCCTACTCGCTGACAATCGTCAGATTAAAAAGTAAATCATAAAAATAAACCATTTATCAAATTTAACATCATGAAAAAGAGATTACTATTATCCATGTTGGCAGCCTGCTGCCTCACGGCACAAGCCCAACGTATGATGGAAGAACTCAACCGGGGACTCGTGGCCGTGCAAACGGACAAAGGCGTGTTCACCAGTTGGCGCATCCATGGCACGGAGTATTACGACACGCAGTACAACCTTTACCGTGACGGCAAGTTAGTAAATCCGGAACCGTTAGACGTATCCAACTTCACCGACCTCGAAGGCACGGCCTCATCCACCTACACGGTAAAAGCCGTAGTACGGGGCGAAGAACAAGATGCCTGCGAACCTGTCAAGGTGTGGCAAAACCAATACTTACGGATTCCCATGGGCAAAGTTTACTCTCGCAGAGGGACGGACATCACCCAGGACTATGTCTTAAACGACGCTACAGCCGCAGATTTGGACGGCGACGGTGAAATGGAAATCATAGTAAAACGCATGTACAACGAAACCGGACTGTTTTTCTCTTCCAACGACAGCGCATTTACTTTTTTCGAAGCCTATAAATTAAACGGGAAGAAACTATGGTCCATAGACATCGGGCCAAACATGATTAGCGCAGGTGATGTGGAAACCAATATCACGGCTTTCGATTGGGACGGTGACGGCAAAGCTGAAATCCTTATGCGTGCGATGGACGGCACTATCGTATACACATCGGACGGCAAGGCACAAACCATCGGTGACCCGACCAAAAATTATCGCGACACAATCCTTCATAATGCCAATTTCACTTATTCGATGGCCGGAGACGAGTTTTTAGTCTACATGAATGGAGAAACCGCAGAACTCTATTGGGAACCCAAAGAATTTCCATTAAAACGTTTGGAAAAAGAAGAAACGAACCTCGAAGCAGCATGGGGAGACGGATATGGACATAGAGCCAACAAGTTCTTTTTCGGGGCACCGTTCTTAAATGGACGTACACCGAGCATTTTCATGGCACGCGGCATATATACACGCCATAAAATGATTGCCTATGACGTAAATCCACAAACCCACGAGTTAACAGAACGGTGGCAATGGATTTGTAATGACGGAAGCAGTCCATGGTTCGGACAAGGTTACCATAATTTCGGCATCGCAGATGTCGACTTGGACGGAAGGGATGAAATAGTATACGGCTCCATGGTTATAGACGATACGGGCAAAGGCTTGTCTACCACAGGATACGGACATGGGGACGCACAACATTGTTCTGACCTCGACCCATACCGCAAAGGATTGGAAATTTTTGCATGTAATGAAAACCGTGCAGGAGCCAACTACCGCGATGCCACCACAAGCAAGGTCTATTATTGGTACCAACATTCACAGGACTGCGGACGTTGCCTGGCCGGTAAATTTACTGAAGAACACTTGGGAGGCCAATGCAGTGCCGGACATTCCGGTATCATTAGCTGTGTCACCGGAAAACCTGTCACCAACGGTACTAATGGCGCAATCGGTTCCAGTTTCCGCCTATATTGGGACGGAGACTTATGCAGCGAATCTTTGGATGGAACAACCATCACATATTACGATTGGATGACATTCCCTCTTGAGGGTACCCATTCAAACAACGGAAGCAAAGGCACACCTTCCCTCCAAGCCGACATCTTCGGAGACTGGCGCGAGGAAGTCATCAACCCTTCCACCGACGACCAGTCGTTGATCATCTATACCACAACCATCCCGACACCTTGGCGCAACTATACCCTGCTGCACGACATGCAATACCGGCAGGCCATCTGTTGGCAGATGTGCGGTTACAACCAACCTCCCCACGTAAGTTACTTCATGGGAGAGACGGAAGGATATACCACCACCCCTCCCCCCTTGATGACCAACGGGCGCACGGAAGTGAAAGACGCCATTACATCCGCCCAAAACGGACAACACGTGCTATTGACCGATCCCGAGGGCGGAGAAGTGACAGTCGCCGAAGGCGCATCGCCTTACATCCTCACCGTCAACGCCTTCTCACACACGGAAGGACATGACAACAACGACTACATCACCACTTCTTACTCCACCTATACGCTCAAAGGCGGTACGTTCGGCGGAGACATGCGTTTGGTGAAACAAGGCGAAGGCATCCTGAACCTGAGCGGCGAACAGACTTATTCCGGCCCGACGGACCTTTGGGGCGGCACCGTGAACTTCACAGGAAAACTCCCCAACAGCCGCGTATGGATGAACCGTTTTGCCGAATTAAATGCCAAGGCAGACTTCGGAAAGGATATCAAAATGGAATATGCTTCCGTGCTTCGCGTAGGAGGAACGGGAAAAGCCGCCACCATCCATGCAGACAGTGTGGCCATGCGGTACGGTGCCGTCATGGAATTCGACCTCTATTCCGAGAACACCCAGGCCGACCGCATCGTGTTGGCCAAAGGACTTTTCCTGGAAACCCTCAACCGAAGCGACGGCCCTGAGTTCCAAGCACCGATATTCCGCTTTACTCCTCACTATCAAAACGGGAAAAACGTGATGGCAGCCGGAAGATACCTCATCGCCGAAGTGAAAAAGATCGACGGCAACGTAGATGACATCCTCCTTCAGGGACTGGAAACTCAAAAATGCCACTTGGAATACGAAAACGGCCAAATATTCCTCGTCATAAAGGAAACGAGAGATGCCACACAAGTGTATTGGGACGGAACCCACACGCTCAACGAGTGGAACCTGAATGAAAACGAGAACTTCAACAATGCGGGAGAAGCCGACATCTTCGTTTCCGGCGATGACGTGGTATTCGACGATGCGGCCACCAACGCCTCCGTCCGCATCGACGAGAAACTCTACCCCAAAACGGTGACATTCGAAAACGACACGAAAACCTACAGCCTAAGCGGCAACGGCGGCATCAGCGGGGAAACGGGACTGGCCAAAAAAGGAAACGGTACGCTAATCATCAGCAACACGAACACTTATTCGGGCAAAACCGTATTAGAAGGCGGTACCACAACGGTCTCGGCTTTGGCCGACTCCATTGTCCGTGAAGGCGCTTTGGGTGGCTATACCCGAGAGATAGGGAACTTTGAAATAAGAAACGGTGCCACTCTGCGTAACACGACCTCAATCAAAAATGGAGTACCCATCACCATCGGTGAAGGCGGAGCCGTCTTCCAAACCGACGGCGAACTGACTTTAAACAAACCCTTATACGGCAATGGCAACACTTTGACCAAAACCGGCCCATCCAACCTGATACTGTTTGCTGCCGACAACCTGAAAAAGACCTATCTAAAAGAAGGCACACTACAGGCCAAAGGAGAAGGCGTGCTCTTTGGTGACACACTAATCTTCACCGGGAATGCCACCTACCAGGACTTTGACGATGGCAACACTTACAGCCTGAACCTTAACAATATCAAGATAGAAGAAGGCGTGACGGGTACGATGCGGTGTGACAGCCGCTGCGAAAACCGCATCAAACTTTTCGGAAAAGGCACATTGAAAATCTACGTGCCATGGATACGCTCGAACTTCACGGGCGACTGGTCAGCTTTCGAAGGAACAGTAGAGCCTTCCAACCCCGATAACTGGTTCACCTTAGACAACAGCTATGGCATGCCCAAGGGGACGCTGAACATCCCGGAACGTACCACAGTAAACAATACGGCCAAACCTTATTCTATCGGAAAAGTGACAGGAAGAGGAACTTTGAGCGGAGACAACAACACGTGGCGCATCGGATCGTTGAACGAAGACTTCTCTTTTCCGGGCAAAATAGAAGGCGAAGGGACACAGTTAGTGAAAACCGGCACAGGCAAGATGACCCTTACGGGCATCCACACCTTTACCGGAAGTTGCACGGTGCAGGAAGGTACGCTCCTCATTAACAACGCATCTGCCTCCGAAGGCATGTTAGGTGCAGGCAGCGTCACAGTCAAAGCCAACAGTACCTTCTGCGGTCGTGGTAAACTGGACAACAGCACGTTCACAGTGGAAAAAGACGGCTTGCTATACCCTGGCATATCGGAAACGGCAACCACCGGTTCGATAGACTTTTCGGAAAACTCCGTCACCATCGACAAGGGTGGCATCCTTTCGATGAACATCGCCAGCAAGACACGCTGCACCAATCTGACCGGTATCAAAATACTGAATCTGTATGGCATACTCAGACTACATGTCCGCGAAAGCCTTGCATTGGAAGCCGGCGACGAGTTCCGCTTATGGGAGGCTAGCCGCACGCGTATCCGCCCCACTACGGCTTTTGAACTGGACAGCCCGGGCGAAGGTCTGGAATGGGACACTACCGACATTGAAGACGGCATCGTCCGTGTGAAGCTAAGCACTTCCGTCAACGACATCCATGCCGACGAGGAAGTCGCTTGCGAAGCCTTCACCATCGGAGGCGCACATGCAGGCAGTTTCACCTGCGCACACAAGGACATCCGCTGCACATTGAAACAAAGCGGAGCGGCTCCGGGCACCTACATGGTGAAAATCATTCAAGGCAACTCAACTGCTACCGAGAAAATCAGCATAGATTATTAACCTCCATTCGCGCAGGGGAAACTTTTCCCCTGCCGATATAAAAACAAAACTTTATTCATTAAAAAAATAAACATTATGAAAAACTATTTATTGTCGGCCATGGCTCTTTGCTGTGCCACATCTTCCACCATGCCTTTGTGGGCTTCCGAGTATGAAGAACCCCAATTAAAAACCATCGAACCCAACTTGGCTACCGACGGTACCGGCGGAGGAGTGTACTACGTCTACCATGTAGCTACAAAAAAGTTCCTCACGAACGGCAATGATTACAACACGAGGCTCAGCGTGGACGAAACGGGGCAAGAAATCACATTGACCTACGGTGAAGAACGCGCTCCCTTGATGGGCCACCCCCCAGTTGTACCCGGAAAAGGATGGACGTTCAACATGCTAAAGGCACCAAGCAACTCCGGTTTCCATGAAGTCTATGCAAGCAACGAAACGAGCGCATGGGTAGACTGCGGCACCCAAGGGCACACCCTATGGCAAATCCTACCGCAAGACAACGGCTACTACCGCATCAAGATTGTAGACCAAGATGCCCTATACGGACTAAGTTCCGCCAACGCCGTGACGATGAACGGCATGTGGGGCACCGACGGTGTGGAATCAACCATCGTGCATCCTTTCATCGACCCATTGCAGGAGGGATACCAAAACGCAGAAACAGACTGGCAATTCGCAGAACCGGAAGCTTACGAAAGCTACCAAGCCAAGAAAACCCTTCTGGCCCAACTGGAAAAAGCCAATGAAGCGGGTTACACCGACATCTCGACTTACGAGACCATATACAACGATGACCATGCGACGGCAGCACAAGCGCGAGAAGCTGCCGAACAACTGCAACAAGCCATCACAGACCACCAACTGTCCATCGTGGACGAAGAACATCCGGCCGATTTCACCGGAAAAATCCAAAACAATGCATTCGAATCCAATACCGAGCATTGGGACATAAATGGTGAAAGCGTAGGTTGGCAAGCCACCCTCTACGCCACCCAAGACCACCAATACGAAATGAAGAACTTCGTGGAAAAATGGGTAAGAGGAGGCGGCAACCTGGGGAATTCGATGGACATATCGCAAACCTTGTCCGACCTCCCTTCCGGAAAATACCGTCTCTCAGCCCATACCATCGGCTACCAACAAGGCGACATGGCACTTACGCCGGAAGGCATCTACATTTATGCCCGAGTACAAGGGGCAGAATACAAAGGCGAGGCGCATACACTTGAATTCGGTGCCATCAGGGGAAACGACGGTTACGTTACCGACGCACCGACCCCACGGTTGGCTACTTTGGAGTTCTTCCTGGCGGGCGGGGACCTCACCGTCGGCTTCAAAACCGAAAACACGAACTGCAACTGGGCTTGTGTCGATAATTTCAATTTGGAATACTTAGGAATGGAAGAAGGCGGGTTGGCAAGGCAGCTATCCCAAACCATCACCGAAGCCCAAAATTTGAAAAAAGGATATGATGAAAACCAAATCAAATACTCGACAACCAACGAAGAAAGGTTCAACCAGGCACTCAGCTTGGCACAACAAACAGCCGGAACACCAAATATAGATGACGAGGCTTTGGGAAAAGCACTCAACAACCTGATGCTTGCCATGGACACCCTGAACCTCGACGTGGCCGCATACGAGAAATTGGAAGAACTGACCAAAGAACTGAGTGACACCTACGATGCCAGCCCTTATTCCGAAGAAGGCCTGATTCCATACGAGGATTTCTTGTATAAACTGGAAGAAATCCATGACGGCCGGACTTTCAATCCCTTGGAAATCGACAGCATCCGGCCACGCGCCGACCGGATGTTCAAAGCCTGCGTATGCGAAGCCCTCATCGCAGGCGACAGTCAGAATGCCGACGGGATGGCCACCAATTTGGACTTCACCGGAAACAATTCGGGATGGGCCAAAACCGGTGACGGAGAATTTAAATACGGTAACAACGTGGCAGAGGTATGGCAAGGCTCCTCCTACGAAGTCTATCAAGAACTCACCGGTTTGCCCAAAGGTTCTTATTCAATTTCCGTACAGGCTTACAACCGTCAGGGAGCCAATGCCGACATCGCGCCTTCGTATAACACCGCAGACCCCAAAAAAGATGTCCTTTCTTATCTTTTCGGGAACGAAGCAAAAGAAAAACTGCATCATCTATACGAATATCATTACGCTTCAAAGGAAGAGCTGGCCAACAATGCCGTGCAAATATCCGGCACCGGCACGGAACTTGACGGACAATGGATACCCGACGGGGTTGCCGGAGGAGAAGCCGCCTTTGCCTTCAACGACCGTACCGACTATACTACCGCTATCACATGCTATGTGGGCGAAGACGGCAAACTGCGTTTCGGCATCTCCATGCCCACGGGACCGAACTCCAACAACTGGACCCTGTTCGACAATTTCCACATCCAATACCTTGGGGCAACCGTCATGACAGGAGCCGTGAGCGCACTCAATGCCAAAATAGCAGAAGCCAACACCGCACTGGATGACAAGGCCATTACGACAGAAGAAGCGTATAACGCACTGAGCCAAGCCATTCAAGATGCCGAGAAGACCTTGGAAAGCGAACTGACCGAGGAAATCTACACCGCACAGATTAAGGCTTTGGACGAGGCCATCACTTTGAACCGGAATTCAGTGGAAAAGGTCGAGGCATTGCATAAAACAGCCCTCATGTATGACGAACAAATCAACAGCGGAGCATTTGCCGATTATGACGAAGGCATATTGGCCGATGTGGTTTACAAAGTCATGGATGTCTTCAGCCAAAACGGGAAGTTCAAAGACATCCCACAGACCGAACAATATATCAGCGACATGAACGAGGCATACAGCCAAATGGTGTATGAAGGCATCGACGTGGGAACAGCAACCAAAGACACCCCGACCGATGTGACGGACATGCTCGTCAACCCCGATTTCCAACAAGTATTTGAGGAAAGGGACTCCGTGGCCTTCACCGATGCCGGTTGGACCACAGAATTCATAAACGGCAAAAAGGAAGCAAACGACTCCGTATTTGAATTCTACAACACCGACACGTGCCACATCTACCAAAAGATGTACCGTCTCCATCCGGGATATTACAAAGTGACGCTCTACGGCTTCTACCGTGCCGGAAGTGCCGAAGCGGCTGCACTCGCACGTCGGGAAGGCGAAGAACAACAGAACGCCAAGGTATATGCCGAAACGGAAAGTGCCAACTATTCGAAACCACTGCCTTCGTTCTTCGAATGCGTGCAGAACGGCAAATTCACGGTGGACGACATCGTGCTGCCCGACAGCCTCTTCCCCAACTCAGGACGGGTGTACAATTGCGTCATCAACGACCGGAAAGGTGCCCGTACGGCCATGAACCAGGGATATTATGAAATGGAATCGTATTTCCATGTCAAAGAAGGTGAAACGGTTCGTCTCGGCATACAGAAAACCGACACGCTCGTCAATGACTGGGTGCTCATCGACGACTTCCACTTGTATTACCTTGGCGTTGGAGAGGCAAACCGACCCGAAGGTTTGGACGACGTAGACATCAGCGACGGCATCAGCGACAACGTGGCCGATGAAAAGAGCACCGTGGTCGGTACCGCATGGTACAACCTGAACGGCATGCGCATATCCCGTCCGACACAACGCGGCATTTACATCCGCGAGGACAGGATGAGCGACGGCACGAAAAAGGTGCAGAAAATACTCATACAATGAATGTTTTTCATAGGTTAATTAGGCTTTACCGAAATTAGGTTTTATTGAAATTAAGTTAATGTATGGAACAGGGGCCGAAGTGATTCGTCCCCTGTTTTTTTATTTACATCTTTCCGTTCGGTAGAGAACGTCGAACCGATAAGAGCAGAACGGAAAATCAATCTCAGGCAAATGAAAAATCAATCTAAGCCAAACGATTTTTCATCTGGCGCAGAATGATTCAACACTTGCAACATACTATTTTACAACAACTTACCACTTCTTTATTTGTGATGTGGCAATCGAAGCTTATTCTTTACAAAAGGGATGAAGCAAACTCTTGTAAACTGCATCCCGCCATCCTGTTCTTAACGTCTCCCGCTTACATGCCGGTATACAGCCTCCGAAATATCGGCTATAACCCGGGCCGTGGCCTGTTCGCTTTCTTCCGAATCGCGGATCAACACGGCAATACTGTAACGATGCCCGTCCGGAAGGAAAACAAAACCGATATCGTTTGTCCCGATAATCTGTCCCTTTCCGTTACGGTCGCCCGTACCAGTCTTGTGCCCGATGACCGCCTTCGTACCGGCAAGCGGTGCCGGCAGACGGTCGCGCCCCGTCTGGCAGGAAATCATGGTTTGCTCTATGAAATCCCGGTATGCTCCCTTAGCCGCCTTACCCGAAACCAACCATTCCAACAGGCGTACCGCCTCTAACGGAGTCGTCCAATTCCGGTAACAATCCGCCAGATTGCGGTGCATATCGTCCTCCGTGACTTCAATGGCAAAATCCCGCAAGCCCATGCTGCGTAAATACTCATCCGTAGCAGCCGGGCCTCCGAACACCCGGAAAAGAATGTCGCAGGCATTGTTGTCGCTCAGGTGCAAAGTATACTTCAAAAGCTCGCCCACGGAAAGAGACAGGTTTCCGTCCGGATACTTGTCCCGTAACGGACTGTACGTATCCGGGTGCAAATCGTCCCGCCGGACATGCACCAACGTATCGAAAGAAACGCCACGCTGCCCGCAAGCGTCAGCCACGGCCAAAGCCTGATGGAACTTGAATACGCTCATCATGGGATAGCGCACGTCATTGTTCACCGTCAGCGTGTCCCTCCCGTCCAATATGACGGCTATTCCGACTTGCGCTTTCTTGTCTGCCACCATACGGCGCAACTGTTCCTGCAAATCTCCCCACCCGGCCTGCAATGCCAACACCGGAGAGAGGCACAAAACGCCCGCCCATATCGTACGTATCCGTCTTTTCATCTGCCTTCCCCTTTTGCTCTTTACTCCAGGCCTTGTTCTTTCAACCGCAAACGAATCAAGTCCAAATGGGACATGTATCCGCTGAAAGTCACGGATATATCCTCTTTATGCACTCTCAACACCGCCAACAGGGCTTTCACCGTACGGGGAAGGTCGGAAGTAGTGGTTGCCTCGTTCAACCGCAACGTCGCGGGAAGGCGGTCCATCCGCTCTTCAAACCAACGCGTCAGCTCGTCCACTTCCTGTTTCGTATATGCCGGTTTATAAATATGCGGATTCTTTTCCACCGCAGGCTTCTGTTCTTGCTCTTCTGTCATCTTTCGTTATTCATTAAAAATACACGTTCCTAAAACCGTCCCGGCACAAGCATATCCTTCTTCGTACAAGGCCGTCAGTTTCCCTATATTGTCTTCAAGACGGTCCACCTCGAGTTTTTCAAGCGGACGCACCACCAGAATCTTTCCTTCATCCTCAAGTTGCTCTATCAGCTCCAACTGGCGATTATAACATTCGCACCTGTGGCTGAGCGCCACCCGCAGACGGGGAAAACGGCGATAAATAAAAGAGGGAATACGGATGTCCCGGCCCGTCTTGCGATAGCCTCGGTTGCGCGTCAGCACGACCACGTTGCGTTCATAACCGAGCGACATCGCCCGCTCCACCGGTATGGAATCCACGATTCCACCATCCAACATCGGCTCCCGGTCTACCATGACCACGGGACAAACGTACGGCAAGCTGCTGGAAGCTTTGGCTATCCGTATCAGCCGGTTATAATTCTCTTTCTCCGACAAATAATTGGCACGCCCCGTCAGGCAATTGGTGGTCACCATCTCGAACACCCCGGGATTGGCCCGGTAAGCCTCGAAATCGTAAGGCACGATGCGCTCCGGGAAATCCTTGTACAGCAGTTCTTGGTTCAGTATGCTATGTTGCGTCCATAAAAAACGCATACCGATATATTTGTATTTTTTAAGCATGTCGATATTGCTGTACTTCGCCCGCCCGCGTTGGCGGCTCATATAGGACAAGCCATTGCACGCCCCTGCCGACACGGCCACCGTGTAGGGAAAATCAACGTGATGGTCGAGTAGCCAGTCCAACACCCCGCAGGTAAAAACTCCGCGCATGCCCCCGCCTTCCAACACTAAACCCGTATGCTTGCCTATCTCCATAATTATTCCTAATTTACGAGTAAAGTTAATGAAAATCCCAAATGAAATCAGTATTTTTGCATACTTTATTAAATGTTTCATCTTTAAACTACGTTTATGTTATTTGACAAAGAAACATATATGGCTCGACGCGACCGGCTGCAACGTCAGGTGAAAGAAGGCTTGATATTGCTTTTCGGGAACAACGATGCACCGTCCAATTATCCGGCCAACGCATACAAATACCGGCAAGACAGTAGTTTTCTTTATTTTTACGGACAGCACCGCGAAGGACTCGTGGGGGTAATCGACATAGACAACCACAAGGAATACCTGATTGGCAACGATATTGACATCGAAGACATCGTATGGTTCGGTGACGTGGACAGTGTGGCCGACCTTGCCGCACAAAGCGGCGTGGAACACAGTGCCCCGATGAGCCGTCTGGAGGAATTGGTAAGAAAAGCCCGAAGCCAAGGACGGAAAATCCACTTCCTGCCTCCTTACCGCCACGACCTGATGATCCAACTCATGGACCTGACAGGCATACATCCTTCACGGCAACGCGAGGAAGCATCGTTGGAACTCATCATGGCGGTCATCGACCAACGGGCTGTGAAAATGCCGGCCGAAATAAAGGAAATCGAGCGGGCCTGCGCCATCAGCCATGAGATGCACACGACGGCCATGCGCCTTTGCCGCCCCGGAGTGAGCGAACAATACATCGCGGGCACCATCAGCGGTATTGCCTCGGCCAAAGGTTGCATGACCAGTTTCCCCACCATTCTTTCCATGCACGGGGAAATCATGCACGGCTACCCTTCTACACGCCCTTTGGAAGACGGACGGCTGATGCTTTGCGACGCAGGAGCGGAAACCAACGAGAACTATTGCTCGGACAATACGCGCACCACTCCCATCAACGGCAGGTTTACCTCCCGCCAACGGGATATTTACAGCATCGTGGAAGCTTGCCATGACCACGTATTGGACATCGCACGCCCCGGTGTAAAATGGTGGGACGTGCACATGAGTGTAGCCCGCCTCATGACCGAGCGCCTGAAAGAACTCGGCCTGATGAAAGGCGACACGGAAGAAGCCGTACGCAACGGAGCGCACGCCATGTTCTTCCCGCATGGCCTGGGACACATGATGGGCATGGACGTGCACGACATGGAAGGATTGGGGCAACGGTATGTGGGCTTCGACGACGAAGTGCAGCCGTCCACGCAATTCGGCACGAACTGCCTGCGCTGCGGACGCCGTTTGCAAGAAGGTTGGGTCATGACCGACGAACCGGGCATTTATTTCATCCCGGCCCTGATTGATGAATGGAAAAGCAAAGGAATCAACAAGGATTTCATCAATTTCGACCTTCTGGAAACCTACAAGGATTTCGGGGGCATCCGCATAGAAGATGACATCCTGATTACAGCAAACGGTTGCCGCATGTTGGGACATGAACGCATCCCGTACCATATAGAAGACGTGGAAGAGTTTATGGCACAAAGGACTAATTAATGTATCACTAAAATATCCGAAATGAAAAAACAACTTTTATTTATCGCATGTGCTTGCCTGTCACTGGGCGTATCGGCCAAGAAACACGTGGAAAAAGCCGACACCGGTTTCGTCTTTACCACGGTGAAAGAAAACCCTATCACTTCCATCAAGAACCAGAACCAAAGCGGTACGTGCTGGTGCTTCAGCACGCTGTCTTTTTTCGAATCCGAACTGCTCCGCATGGGAAAAGGCGAACATGACCTTTGCGAAATGTTCGTCGTACACAAAACGATGGAAGACCGTGCCGCCCAAACCGTCCGCACGCACGGCGATGTCTCGTTCGCGCAAGGAGGAAGTTTCTACGACGTGATCTACTGCATGCAGAATTACGGTATCGTACCGCAAGAAGCCATGCCGGAGCCGGGCACGCTTTACGGCGACACACTGCCCAACCACAATGAGGTGGACCTCGTAGCCACAGCCTTCGTAGATGCTTTGGCCACGAGCAACCTGAAGAAGCTGTCTCCCGTATGGAAACAAGCTTTCAGCGGTATCTATGATGCCTACTTGGGCAAATGCCCCGAAAAATTCACTTACAAAGGTAAGGAATACACTCCGCAAAGCTACATGCAGTCGTTGGGCCTGAACATGGACGATTATGTATCCCTGACTTCTTATACCCATCATCCGTTCTACAAACCTTTTGTCATCGAAGTACAAGACAACTGGCGTTGGTCGCAGTCTTACAACCTGCCGATTGATGAATTGATGGAGGTGTTTGACTATGCCATCCACAACGGATATACCATCGCATGGGGATCGGACGTAAGCGAGACGGGCTTCACACGCAACGGTATCGCCGTGATGCCGGACGTGAAGCAGGCAGAAGACCTGGTAGGTTCGGACGCTGCACGTTGGCTCGGATTGAGCAACAACAGCAAACGTGCGGAAATCGTCAAGAAACTGACATCCAAACCGCTTCCGGAGGTAAAAGTCACCCAGGAAATGCGCCAGACGGCTTACGACAACTGGGAAACGACGGACGACCACGGCATGCAGATTTACGGTATCGCCAAAGACCAGAACGGAAAAGAATACTACATGGTGAAGAACTCGTGGGGTGATGCCGGAACTTACAAAGGCATCTGGTATGCTTCGAAAGCATTCGTAGCCTACAAGACCATGAATATCGTAGTGAACAAGAATGCCATCCCCGAACCGATCCGGAAGAATTTGGGGCTGAATTAAAAAAGACAGAGGAACAGCCGCTTTCTCATAAAGAGAGTAAAAAGCTACCGCAGTTTTCCAAAAAAGATGGGGAAACTGCGGTTTTCTTATATTTTTTTCCTACTTTTACATGAATAACCGTGTGGCCTCGTGACAAGCCTCACGCCCGGAGATAGCATAAAAAGGAAAAAAATACATATAATGAACTATAAATGGAAATTAGAACCTCCTACACCGGAAAAACTGGAAGCGGCTGAGAGACTGGCCAAAGAGCTGAACATCAGCCCCATTCTCGGTCGTCTCTTGATAGAACGCAATATCACGACGGTGGCGGATGCCAAGAAATTCTTCCGTCCCTCGCTCACAGAACTATACGACCCGTTCATGTTTACCGATATGGACAAGGCCGTAGAGCGCCTGAACAAGGCTTTGGGACGCAAGGAGAGAATCATGGTTTATGGAGATTATGACGTAGACGGTTGCACGGCTGTAGCATTGGTCTACAAGTTCCTGCAACAATATTATTCCAATATCGACTACTATATCCCCGACCGTTATGAAGAAGGTTATGGCGTGTCGGTCAAAGGAATCGACTATGCATACGAAAGCGGGGTCAAACTGATTATCGTGCTCGACTGCGGCATCAAGGCCGTAGATGAGATTGCATACGCCAAAGAAAAGGGTATCGACTTCATTATCTGCGACCACCACGTACCGGACGAAATCCTTCCACCGGCCGTGGCGATTCTGAATGCCAAACGGTTCGACTCCACTTATCCCTATCCCCATTTGTCCGGCTGCGGCGTAGGTTTCAAATTCATGCAGGCTTTCGCACAAAGCAACGGTATCGAGTTCAGCCAACTTATCCCGTTATTGGACCTATGTGCCGTCAGCATCGCGTCGGACATCGTGCCGATTATGGGAGAAAACCGAATCCTGGCCTACCACGGCCTACGGCAACTGAATGCCAACCCGAGCATCGGGCTAAAGGCCATCATCGACGTATGCGGCTTGTCGGAACGGGAGCTGACCATCAGTGACATCATCTTCAAAATCGGACCGCGTATCAATGCTTCGGGACGCATACAAAACGGAAAAGAGGCCGTGGCGTTGCTTGTGGAAAAAGACTATCAGACAGCGCATGAAATGGCGGAACAAATCAACCGCTACAACGACATGCGCAAAGGCTTGGACAAGTCTATGACGGAGGAAGCAAACGGTATCGTAGAGAAACTGGACAAACAAAGCGAACAAAAATCCATCGTCATTTACAACGAAGAGTGGCACAAGGGGGTTATCGGCATCGTAGCCTCACGCCTGACGGAAATCTATTACCGGCCTTCGGTCGTACTGACCCGCACGGACAATCTGGCCACGGGTTCGGCGCGTTCCGTCTCGGGATTCGATGTCTACAAGGCTATCGAAAGTTGCCGGGACTTATTGGAGAATTTCGGAGGACATACGTATGCTGCGGGCTTGTCCATGAAAGTGGAAAACGTTCCGGAATTCCACCGGCGTTTCGAAGCTTACGTGGAAAAACATATCCTGCCGGAACAGACTTCGGCCATATTGAACATCGACGCGCAAATAGACTTCAAGGACATCACGCGCAAATTCCACCATGACCTTAAAAAGTTCAACCCTTTCGGACCGGACAATACGAAACCGCTGTTCTGCACGCAACATGTATATGACTACGGGACGAGCAAGGTCGTAGGACGCGAACAAGAACATATCAAATTGGAATTGGTGGACAACAAGAGCAACAACGTCATGAACGGCATCGCTTTCGGGCAAAGTTCACAGGCCCGTTACATCAAGACCAAACGTTCTTTCGATATTTGCTACACTATCGAAGAAAACACACATAAACGGGGCGAAGTGCAACTTCAGATAGAGGACATCCGCCCCTCCGGTAAAGAATAAGCTTCACAAGATCCTCGCATGGAAGACGTTTATCTGTCCATATTGAAAAAGTATTGGGGGTATGACGGGTTTCGCGGCATACAGCGGGAAATCATAGAAAGTATCGGAAACGGACGGGATACTTTGGGGCTTATGCCAACCGGTGGCGGCAAGTCCATTACATTTCAAGTGCCTGCGCTTAGCCGTGAAGGCATTTGTATCGTGGTCACTCCGCTTATCGCTTTGATGAAAGACCAGGTACGTAACTTGCGCGGAAGAGGCATCAAGGCTGCTGCCGTCTATTCCGGACTGTCACGTGAGGAAATCCTCGTTACGTTGGAGAACTGCATTTTCGGCAATTACAAGTTCCTCTATGTATCCCCCGAACGGTTAGCCTCGGATATCTTCCTCGCAAAAGTACGCCACATGCCCGTGAGTTTCCTTACGGTGGACGAGGCGCACTGCATTTCCCAATGGGGCTATGACTTCCGTCCTTCGTACACCCGGATTGCGGAAATCCGTAAAATCCTGCCGGACATTCCGGTTCTTGCCCTGACGGCCACGGCTACGCCCGAAGTGGTCAAGGACATCCAACGCCAGTTGGCCTTCAGGGAAGAGAATGCTTTCCGTATGAGTTTTGAGCGGAAAAATCTGGCTTACATTGTCCGGCATACAGAAGACAAGTTTGGGGAACTCATCCATATTCTAAACAGCACGAAAGGATCGGCCATTGTATATACCAGAAGCCGCCGGAATACCCGGGAGACCACGGAGAAGTTACAAGCTGCCGGTATGTCCGCGACCTTTTACCATGCCGGACTGAACGATGCGGAAAAAGACCTTCGCCAACATCAATGGCAAGAGGACAAAATACGGATTATGGTAGCGACCAATGCTTTTGGCATGGGAATCGACAAGCCGGATGTACGTTTGGTCATCCATCTCGACCTGCCGGACTCCATAGAGGCTTACTTCCAGGAGGCGGGGCGGGCCGGACGTGACGGTGCACAGGCTTACGCAGTACTGCTATACCAAAGACACGACCGTACACGCTTGATGAAACGTATCCCCGATACTTTTCCGGACAAGGATGCCATACGGGATGTGTACGAACACATTTGTTATTATTACCAGATGGCCATGGGAGACGGTTACAACGTAACCCGCGAATTCGACTTAGACGAATTCTGCCGTAACTTCAAACACTTTCCGGTCCAGACCGACAGTGCGCTACATTTATTGGAACGGGCAGGCTATATCGAATATACGGAAGAACAAGACAACGCCTCCCGCATACACTTTCTGCTCCGCCGCGACGAGCTATACCGCATTCATGAACTCGAGGCAGAACAGGAACAACTCATCCAATGGGTTTTACGCAGCTATGGAGGCGTGTTCAGCGATTATGTCTTTATGGACGAACGGCGTATTGCGGCTTTATCCGGGCTGACCACAGACCAGGTTTACCATGGACTGTTGGCACTTGGCAGGGCCAGAATCCTCCATTACATCCCCCGCAAAAAAACGCCTTATATCACCTTCTCTTGTAAACGCATCGAAAAGGAACGTATCGTATTCTCTCCTTCCGTGTACGACGAACGCAAGAAAAATTTTAAAGAGCGGATTGAGTCCATGTTATACTATGCAGAAGAGGCTGACTTTTGCCGTAGCAAAGTCCTTTTGCACTATTTCGGTGAAAAAGACGCCCCCCCCTGCGAACAATGTGACGTTTGCCGGAAACGGAAATCTCATCCGCATACGGATGCTACGGACAAACAAATCATCGCACTTATACTGGAGACTTTAAAGGACGGCCAGAAGCACAGTGTGTCGGAAATGACTTTCCCGGGCATTCCCCGTGAAAAGACAGCACAGCTTCTGCACCAAATGATTGAGGAAGAAACCGTACGTATTCAAAATGGCGTATTGTTTCTTCCTCATCCCTGAGAATCTCGTTCCTCAACGTATATGGAACACACTTGCTATTTAATGGCTACTTTCACCGTACGTTTTGTTTCTTCTTCCATCCAAGTAAGAATATAAATACCCTTTCTAAAAGAAGACAAATCTGCTGTCTGGCTTATTCTAAACTGCATGACACATTCACCATTTGCCGCATAAATGGAAGCATGCCCGTCTATTTGCTTCATGTCATTGGACTCAAAATGCAACTGTTTTGTGTCCGGATTATACAATACCCAATACTGACTCTCGCGACCAGACGATTCCACTGAGGTCTCCCCTTTTGCTTCATCTTTCTCAATACGCCATTGCCGGGTATCTTTCAAACTGTTCTCCGAATCATTGGTCCAACTTAACACACTATTTCCATTTTCCGCAGAACCTCCCGCATTATTTATAGCCAATTGGGTCAGCCTATTGACCAATATGTAAGTGTTGCCTGTATTTACCGGTACAAAACTCCATTGTTGACGGTGTTGGGAACTACGCGGTTTACGTAACTCCAACTGTGTTCCTGTTTTATAAATTTCTCCTTCTTTCACGGCACAGTCATACAAAGCCAAGCCGCTTTCACGATTGACGATCTGATAGTATTCCCCTACAGCCAGAATCTCCCACTGTTGGGTTTCTCGCTCACGAGCCGGCGACCATGTACATACTTTATCCCCTTCGCTGTCTAAAACATCAATGGCATTGCCTATACCTTTATTAAAAAGACGATAATAAAATCCCGTATCCAACGTAAACTCCGGAGTAGGTTCTTCCATGCTCCCCATCTCTTCCGCTGCTTTGGCAAAAGTATTCGTCAAATATGCGCAATGCGTATGCAGAAATGATTTTAAATAATCTACCCCCTCCTGATATGTACTAAAAAGCACAATCTCATTATAGTCCCGCCGGTCGATAGGCCACTTCTGGAAATTCATGGCTTGCGAACGGTCTATAACCACAGACATACTGTCGATATAATCCATGACGTGCTCTTCTATCCCACGTGCCAGATACTCCTTCCACGTCCGATTTATCAACTGTACGAACCAAGGATCTTTCCACATTTGTAATACCCACTTCTGTGTCAAGTCTCCTCCAAAACCTTTATTTATCATCAAGCTCTCTGATACATCTCCCACGCGGTTGCAATTATTGAAAGCAATATCGTAATCCCATAAAGGTCCCCAATAGAATTTCTGGTCATCTTTCTTCTTGTACATATAGGTACTCCAGAAACCGTCCACATTACCGGTCAACTCTGTTGAAATATACCAACTGGCCAAAGTCAAGGAATCCACATAAGGACGATATCCCTTTTCCGGATCTGCAAAATCCGAAGAAAACAAGGCATCTTCGAACAATTGCATGTGGTTCTTAATATACTCTATTTGTCTAGGAATAATCACCTCTTCATCCGGAGATTTTACCGTTACCAACACATTACGTTTCGTTTTATAATGTACAGGTTCAGCCGCACCAAAACCATCAACCTCCAAAAAGTATCCACCGGTTATATTAGCACCCTCCGTAGGAATCTCATCCTGTTCATCAATATCCACACGCTTCTTTCTTACTTCCATTTGGTCGGATAGTTGGTAATTACCCAAATATGTACCGTTCAGTATCAAATCCACAAACTGGACACCGGCCGTAAAAGGCTGTCCGGCAAAATCTCCGATACAGGCAGCCACAGCATTACGAAGCAAAGTTTTATCTGCAAAATTAGCCAACAGTGTCCAACTTTTCGCCTTTGCCCGTTCCGGCCCCATGAATTCCTGCTTTTCGGCAAACTTTATCCTATAAGGTTTCTTATCCAAATTCCAAGTAGAATTTCCACGTCCCCTAACACCTAATGCATCGTACGTCTTCACGCCATTACTGTCTACATAATGCAACACGGCATCCACATAGTCTTCTTTGCTCACTATAGGTCGGCCGCCTTCCGTCTCGATATAAATAGTGGGCAAATCTGTCTGCTGCACGTATTCCTGTGCCTGAAGCTGGAATGTACAGGAGAACAACATCAAAAATAAGCTTAAACTAAGTATTTTTCTTTTCATATCAAATAGATTTATGGTTTCTGCGTGTAAAGGTAATACTTTTTCGTGAGACTTTAAACTCTTAAGCAAAAAAACAAGCGAAAGTTACTTCCAAATTCAATGTAACACCGTCTTTACGCCTTGAGATGGAATGGAAGCAAGTGAGGTCATTTTACAAATTCTCTCTACACAGCGGCTCCCCCCCTTTATGCCTATACAGCATATTAGCGCCGGAGGATGTGAAAGGGG